>Ga0209489_105884_pt1 | contig 20563 bp, 5 predicted proteins | sample SiratrowhiteBW_FD_187527 | JGI IMG/M metagenome (GOLD analysis project Ga0209489, IMG submission 187527) | Root nodule microbial communities of legume samples collected from California, USA - Siratro white BW (SPAdes) (version 2) | ecosystem: Host-associated > Plants > Roots > Nodule | place: USA...
TTTTTTTTTTCATAAGTTTCAATTTTGGCCCTTCATGTTTTTTTATATAATTTTTTCTTATTTTTATAGTATTTTCATGTAATTATATACTAATTTAATTGAGATATCATGATTTTATAAAAGAAAATATAGATGAGAAAAAGGTAATTTAGCCTATAAACAACAATTTTTTTCTCATTAACGTGATTTTTTTTTTACAAAAAAATAAATCTGAAACATATTTAATGTATTTTGGAAAGTTTATTTTAAAAATACATCCTAAAAAGCATATTCCTAAAGATATTATTATATATATTCTAAAAAGTTTATTTCAAAAAATTTGTTCTAAAATATATTTCATAAATTTTAAAAAATATATATTTCATAAATTCCGAAAAAACATATTCTGAAAAGAAAAAATTCCGAAACAAGTAATCCTACAGTTACTTTAAGAGATAAAATAATCATCTTGAAATTATGGAAGTGCGAGTTTAAATCGTGGAGGTGCAGGAAACAATTGCCAAGTAAGGAAGTGCGAAAAAAAATATAAAAATAAGAATAACAAAACCCATTCAAGGCTCACTACTTTATTTTGGGCTTTGAGTTGTTATTCTTTGGCAGTTTTTTCCGGCACCATACAATTTTTTAAAGTTTCGGAAATGCTCTTATTAGTTGTGCTAACGACGAACTCTACCGCAAAAGTTTGAGAATAAAGAAAAGAACAGAAACTGAAAAATTGAGAATTAAAAAAATATAAAATAACGTAAAACTAAAAGAATTTGTAACTTGAACTTTTAGCAAAACAAATAAGAGGTGTGAAATGATTTACTGTAGATTTTAAAAACTAATCAATTATATTTTTTATATAATCGGATTATAATTTTAATATTTACATTTTGTATAGTAAAATAAATAAATGTTAAGTTTTAATTTAATTATATTCTTACAAATTAATCTTTATTTCAAAATTACTTTTAAAAATATTTTAAAATTACTTTTTAAATATATTAATATATAAAAATTATTTATTATACTAATAAAATTATTTATAATTTTTTCACTTTTCATAATTCAAACAATCCTATCTTTTTCATTTTTTTCTTATATTTTTCTTTTCTGCTATCTCAAATCTACTCTTTCTTCAAAAAATATCCCTAAAATACAAACTTGCATTAATGCGTCGGTTCCTACTATTTACATTTCCCGTTTTTACAATACAGCCCCCTTCTTTTATTTTATTTAAAATGATATATTATTCTTATTTTTGCTAAACACTCTTATTACACTCAAATTCACTCCTTTGCATTACATTCTGTCTCTTTTTTTTTTCTCTCGAAAACTCTTAATTTTCATATTTTTAAAAGTACTTTTAAAAAGAAAAGAAAAATAGTACTCCAGAAAAAACCCCTCTAGGTCAAAATATAAGAAAAAAAGTTATAGTTTACTTAAATATAAAAAAATCAATTAATTAAATTTTGATTAATACTATTATTTTAAGAAAATACCTTTATATCCAAACTTAAACATATTATGAATAAATATAATTGAGTGATTTAGGAAAATTACTTTTGTTAAAGTAAAAATATCAAATAAACTAAACTGAAATTCTTAATCAATGTGAAAATAATTAATTTAAAATTAAGATTAAATGTAATGTTTTATAAAGGTAATTATGTTTCAGAATACGAACCAAGAGTCGGGCTTTACAAGAAGAAGCTAAACAGCCCAGTAATGTGGTAGCCCAATCCGTTGTGTTATTTTTTCTTAGATGAATTCTTTCTGCACCTGCACCTTCATAAAATTTCAAATTTCAAAAATACTAATAAATGATGAAAAACAACATGTGTTTTTGTAAACTAAATGCCAATCTTATTCAGTTTACATTTTAAAAAAAAATTACGGATGACCAGTGGGTAGACATCATCCGGTTTTACAATTTTGTAAATCAAGTGAAGTAGCTCCGGTTTAAAAAAAATTAATGTAAAACCTACAACCTAGGGCTTCACCAACATCAGCACCACCAACAGGAATATTAGATTAAGCACCACAATCACATCTGTCCATGGATGCTGACTTTGGGTGTATGACTAAAGTTTTAGAATAGAAACTCTTCATTTGTCTTAATTAAATTAATTTAATACAAGATTCTTCGTTTGTCTTAATTAAAATTAATTTAATTTTATTTTAATTGAATTTGAAATAAATGTCAATCAAGAATTAGGAGTGAATGTGCACGCAAAGTAAAAGACTCTTCATTTAAGACAGGTACATAGAGACTCTTAATTTGAAATGTTATTAGAAAATGAAGAAAGAAGTAAATATGCACAGCAACAAATACAATAAATTGAAATGTTATTGGAAAATAAGAAGAGAAATAAATATGCACTGCAACATTATAAGAGACTCTTTATTTTATTTTTATTACATCAGTATTTAAGTGAGGTTTAGACATTAATTTAAAAAAGTAAACAGTTCCATATAGTTTACATCCTATTTGTAACTCAAACTAGATAGAATGTAAACTGACATAATTTTTCAGAAAAAAGTATTGTTGAATTTTGTAATTTTAGACTATAATAAACTTTTGAAGTGAAGGTGCAGGATGAGATGATAGGGTCCAAGAAGAATTCGTCTTTTTTCTTTGTCACAATGTGTAGGAGAACAAATTGGTCTTTCCTTCCTCCTGCACCCCATTATTATTAACTGCAGGCCTATATTAAAGTAAAAGACAAAAATATATATCCCTCCTTTACTGCATCGCGACTGCTGCTGAGGCGCTGTCATTTTCATAGTTACCATCATCACTGCACCTCCGTTCTCTACTGTACTTTTGAGAGGAAGAAGAAGAATAGAGTTTGTTATTAAGAAAAGGTCGTTCTAAAAAGTTTGTTTCAAAAGTAATTATAAATGTTTTGAAAAGTTTATTCTGAAAATCTCATTTTGAAAAACATTTTATATTTTCTGAAAATTTTGTTTCGGAAAGTTTATTCTAAAAGGTATCATCTATGTTTTGAAAAACTTATTTTGAAAGACATCATTTATGTTATTGAAAGTTTTTTCAAAAGTTTTGTTAAAAAAAACTCTTTTCATAATGTATTTTATGTTTTCTGAAAAAAAATTGTATTCTAGAAATTTAATTTTATAAATTCTATTCTTAACATCATGTTTCTCAAATTTCAGAAAATGTTTTTTGGAAGATGTTTATATCAGATAATTGGAAGTCATTTTATGAAAGATAGAATGATTATTTTAAAAGTTATGGGGTGCAAATAGAAATTATGGGACGGAGGAGGAAAAAGCCAGCAGAGGATATTTTTCTACAAAAAGAAAAAAAGTTGAAGTTGGAACATCAAAAGGTATTGTGAAAGTCATCCACATGCCTACATTTTTTTTATTTCACTTTTTTAACGATATAGTCTAATTTTAAAAAAAAAATATATATAGATTAGAACAAATTTTGAATAAATTATTAAATTTGTTAAGTCTCATTATGAATGACGACTTTAAAAGTTAGATGAGAGGTTTAAGTATGTTTTTCAAAAGCCAAAGAACATGAAAAAAGAAATAATAAAATACAGGTTTACACATTTTTAGTCCCTTAAAATATAATTCCATCTGTTTTTAGTGGTTACAAAAATATTTGTTAGTTTCAAATTCCTAATATTTTCTAGTTATTTTTTCAGTCCTTATTCTTGATTATAGTTAGTTTAATATTAAAAACGAAAATTTTAATCAATATAATTAAGATAACAAAGAATATATCAAATTAATATAATTATACTTTTTATTACCAAATTTTATTACTTAATATATTTCTTATTTAATAGGATTTTTTTTATTTTTTAATAAATGGTTATTTTAATACTGTATTTTTATTAAACATAATTATAATTTACTTATATGTTTATACTTTATTTCCATATATTAATTTTATAATAGAAATTTGAATAATTGTAAAAAAAAATATTTTCTAATATATCTAAACAAATATTTTATTGATAAAGAGAAAAGTAATAATATATATATATATATATATATATATATATATATATATATATATTATTTATGTATTACTAATTAAAAATATATAAAGTTTATATATTATTAAAAATATTTATTTTTCTTACACAATCTAAACTTATATTTAAAGATATAAGCTGTAACAATTTCGAAAATATGAAGGATATCTATATATATTGTTATTTCTGTTCCTATTTTTGTTTTTACAAATTATATATGTATAATAAAATAATAAACAAGGAGAATATATAGATCAGTCAAATTTTCACCTTTTGGTTATGATTTATTTATTTTTATCATCTTTTGGTTATCGTATCAATAATTTTGGTTATGATTTATTTATTTTTATCATCTTTTGGTTATCGTATCAATAAGTCTTTCGCTTTTGAATTATTTCTTTTTTTTGTATCATCTCATCGTCTCTCGATTATCGCATTTGTGAGTTTTTTTGGCTTTGGCTTGTTTCTTTCGTATCACCTCTTTACTGAAACAAAAAGGATCAATAGTAAGCTCAATTTTGCCTAACTCTTAATTATCTAAGTTAATATATAAATAAACTATTAATGATAATAATAGGATAAGTTTAATTTGTATTGATGGTTTAGTGATTTTTTTTAAATGTTGAGATTGAAGTTGAGATTGAGATTGAAAAGTGAGTGAATGCATGAGTAGAGATTTATATTGTGATGCGATATTGTTAAAAATGTTGATAAAGTTGGTTAAAGCCTAGGCATAGTATTTTCAGGAAAGAAAACACCTGTGTCTGGGTTAATTAGTGCTGATCAATAACGATTGATATCTTGACTGTACTAGTAATAAGAATCAAATAGATGATCATTACTAGGTGGTGACAATTGAAAGAGGTTTGAACTGGGTAACTGGAGCTTGAAACATAGTTGGTCAGAAAAGTCTTAGGAGACTAACACTGTCATCCATGATTGATGATTCATTTATGTGAAGTAGGCTGTGTGGATTCACAACGTGAAGATGTATCACATTTGCATATCTCAGGGTCTATTCAATGCACGAGTCTTCCAGAAGTAGAGTTAAGTCTGTAGTGTGTCAAGTGTCTTATATTGTGATGATAAATGTAAATGAATGAAATGCTTGAGCTTGAGTAGTGTTAATCTTTGTTCTTTAATGGAATGACTCAAAATTATTAAAAATTTGGTTAGCTTACCATTTGTTTTGTTGTACTTGTGTTTTGATATCTGTCTGCAATGATCGTGTGGTGTTACAAATGGATCTGTGGAGGATCACTTGGGATGAGTAGTATTATTAAGCATAAGTTAAATTTGAAAACAAGTTGAAAATGTTTTGTAATTATGTTTTAGTAGAATTCTGATGTAAAATTTTGTAATACTTTAATTTTTAAAGGATTACTATAAGTTGAAGAATCTTAATTAGGATTAGTAGAATATTTGATTTATCCACTTTATTTTTAGGATGTTACAACAAATCCCTTTTGTTTTATCTTTTTCAAAGAATTGAAATGGATGTCAAGTAAGAGAAAATTTACTTTTTCGATAACAAATTAATTGACTCTGTGTTATTAACATACTCAATATGTCTTCATCTTTTGGAATAATGATGGAGATTGAGTCTTTTAATATGATATTCGATTTACTTTATTTATGAAATTTTTATTCATTATTCTCTCTTTTTTCTCTGTTAAAGGTATAAAAATTCAAACATAAGAGACTTTTGAAGGATAAATTATAAAAAGTTTTATTATATGTATTTCATAATTTCATTATAGAAGCTATAATTTCTTGAGCAATTTAAGATTTTTTATGGGCTCTTCAAATTATTCTTTATTTAATATATTAAAATATATAACTTATTTATTTTGTTAATAGTTATTAGAAATACAATCAATTATTAAAATAATATTTTCCTTAATCTAAAAAGTATTTTACATATATATATATATATGTCTGCGTTAGATTAAAAAATAAAAATAAAGTATTCCTAAAGGTAAGTTGATTCCTGTTTTAGATAAACACAATTTATATTTGAATCCAAATGTCTTAGGGTGAGCTTTTGAGATGATAGTTAACTTGGTTGTGAATTTTAATCAATTCAAAACTAAATAGAAGTAAATGTTTAAGATTGCTTAAAACTTGAGTCTGAGTGAAGAATGACAGAACACGTACTCTGAATAAAAACCTATCCCACAACTAAAAAGAATAAACCCATGGCCATTACATTAGTACATATATGAAACATGATAAAATTATTAATACTTGTTATTTTCATTGAGAAATGAATCTACAAATTACTTGTAACAGTTTTAGATTCTACTAATAGGCATCCAAGAGTATGCATGCATGTCACACCAATACAAATTGTTGGAAAATTTTAATCAAGGTGCTGAAACAACAGTTTATCTCAGTCAGGTTAATTCAAGTCCCTTAAATATTTTCTATTTATTTTTTCATTTATTTATTTCTCATTACTAAAAAAAATTTAAAAATAAAAAAATTAACTTGTACAACCTTGTTTTACAGGTTTTCCCCACTTTTCTATTGTAATAAAGGTTGGTCATACCTTTTGAACCAGGTAAAAGTATTTTTCAACACACGTGCCCATTTTTGTGATAAGGAAATACTGTTTACTATATAGATGCTTTTTACTATACTTAAAAATGACGCACACACTTTTTAATTTCAGTAGCAACCATTTATTGATTAATCTTCCTGTCGTGGTTTGATTAACTACTATGCTATACATAATTAATTACGCTTTGCCAAATAAGTTAACTAATTAAGTATTTAACGAGTTCTATTAAAAAGTTATAAAAATGTCACAAATGAATTCAAATATAAGTCCTTCAAACTATTCTTAATAGTTAAAATTTTTATCTTTAATTCAATCAGTTACACGGAAAACCTCCCAACCATCCATAATGTAGAAAACATATGAAACTGAATTATAATAAATACAATGACAAAAGAAAAAAAAGAAAAAGAAAGTAATAATTATAGTCCCTCTCTCTAAATTCACTTTTTGAGATAATTTCATTTATTACTTTGTCCTTCACTTTTATGCAACAGTTAACATTGTATTGTCCCCTACCTTTGTCAAATAGTTCTTAGATTGCTTTGCCGATAGAAAATATGGATTGCACATTCCCCACCCTTTTATTAAGTTGCAATACACTCAAAACCAGCACGGATCTTTCCTTGTACCCAATCATCTCTTACTTTATCTCATTATTTTTTTTTTCAGACTTAACCAGAAGAAAGATAATAACCCTAAATCTTAATTATACTCATTTTCCCAATACATCTAGGTTATACAAGAGAATAATAATAAGTGTAATCATACATAATTCCAGGTTTGACATTTGACATTATGATTCTAAAAGTTAAGTATTTTTTCCCTTTATTTCTAAGGAACTTCCATTGGGGAAAGTGTCTACCTCTACCTCCCATATTCCTCACTCCTCTCATTGAAAATAAACCATAATAAAAGTTACTAAAAACTATGAGGTTTCAATGAAAAGACAAATTCTCAAACATTTCAACACTCCCCCTACAATTTCTCATCTTAAACCCTGATCCACCAAATCCAACTTCTCAAAATCCTTCTCCTAAATTCCTCTATCATAACACTTTCCTCCATATCTTTCCATGCTTCCCCTTCTCACCCTTTGCCACCTCCTTCTCTTCCATCATGGCCTTAAAAATCTCTCAAGCAATTCACATTCTTTTGTTGCTCTCCCTTCTATTGCTAGTTTTTCATGAGTATTACAATCTCAAGTCCAAGATCAACAAGAAGCACACCACACAACCAACTCACTCTTTACCATCATCTCATCACCTTTTAGTGCGCAGAAAATTTCTTGCAACCAAATTTGACTTCTCTCCTTTCTTTAAGCATCACCAATCGGGTGTTCCAGTGCACCCTGATCCTTCAGACACAGAGATTGATCCACGTTATGGGGTTGAGAAGCGTCGCGTGCCAACTGGTCCAAACCCATTACACCATTGATCATGGGTTGATTCTCAGTTCAACCACAAATGTTTTGCACAAGAAAAAAAATGGTTAGTAGTGGAAGCTTGATAATGATATAACCTCATTACCACTAAATATTTTTTGTTTTGTTTATTAACTTTCTTTTCTTCCCATTTTCCTTTCGTGGTCTATATTGGTACCAGAATTCGATCAAAATTGACCAACTTATTGTGTATAATATATCTATGATCATCTTCATATTGGCAGCATGAGATTGTACTTGTATATTAAGTTCATTTGTTTGAGTTACCGAAAGTGAATACTATCGATTTTGGAGTTTGCAGTGCATTTGATTTTTTGTTATTACCATGGTTTGGTGATTTCTTGAACGTAAAGATTCATGAAAGTTATAATAAAAAGGGAAACTCGTGTTGAAACATGAGTAGCTGAGAAGGCACAACAAATACTGAAAAGATTTAGTTGGAGCAGAATAATGATATATAATAATATGCTGCGTTTGGTTAGAGTCAAAGTATGATTTCTCTCTGGGGAGTGAAGATTAATAAACACACTTTCTCATTGCAAGTGATCGTAACCCTGGTGGTTGTGGTTGAAAATATGAAATGTGAAAGGATTCATCGATCCACATGAGATTCAAATCTATCACCAGGCTCATTTTTTCTTGATATTCTCTTTTCCTCTCTACAAATAATTCAACACATAAAAGTTTGTCAACTCAGAAAATGACATGGCAAATTGATTTTTGTTATTAACTTATTTGCAAGTAACTTTTGCATATATAGTATATGGTCTGAAGCCACTGGATACAGAAAATACACTTTTCTTTTGTTTTTTCCCCCAAAGTTTTCTTCATTTACGCATTACAAGAAATTAATGTATCAGGGGAAGAATTCATCACTGCTACTAATCTCATAAGGTTTCAGTAATGAATTCTTAGAAATTATAAGTAGATTGTTTCGTCACTATTGTTATGTTTTTTTAGTTACTCAACCCAGAATTTATTCTTTTAAAATAATAACAAGAAGGGCATGCTTACAAAATATTTAAAACTACTATCTAATATTTTAAGTGAAATATTGGATTCAAGTATTCACTTTCTATTGTATTATTGATCTCATTTGATCCTTTTGAAAAAATTTAAAATCCCTTTTATAAAAAGTTATGTAAAATAATATAAAATTAAACTTAAAAATATAATAATTTAATTTATAACAATATGATGACAAAAGAATCAACCAAATTTTAATTAGATCGTTTGAATTGATTGAAAACAAATCATTACACATCAATTATTTATCTTCAAATCATTACACACCAAATTTTAAATTGGACGATTTCTATCACTCATTTTTTTCACTCAAGACTGTTTAAATTTATTTTAATAAAATATAAATCGTATTTGCATTTGAAATACACTAAGCATTATATACTAGGAAGTAACGATGATAGAAAAAAATTGTTTCCAATATGAATTTTATTTACTTGTTTTTTTTTTATCAAGGAAGTTATAGTTATAGAGAAAAAAATTGTCTTGCAAATTGTATTTATTATATTTTTTTTCTATTATTGTGATTTTCCATTTTTTGTCAAATAATACTTTATTCAAATTTACCTAAATCTAGTTAAGATTGGTTAATTATTATATTAATATAAAAAACCTCAAATTGAATAATCAAGAATGTTTGTATTAATTTAAAGGAGTGGTTATTTTTTATTAAAAATATGTATTTTCTTTTACATAATTCATAAAAAAAAATCAATTTTATTTTCTATTATACTTCTTCACGAGAGAAGGAGGACTAAAAAAATAGAATTAATATTTTAGAAATATTAATTACTCTCTCACATAATAAATATATAGAAATTGATATTAGAAATTTACTTTTAATAATTGTTAAGGTATGATAAGGGCTGTCTATAGAAATAATAATAATAATAATAATCTATGACTAAAAGAAATAATAGTGATGATCTCATTTGATTGTGTGTGTGAGGAGTTTGGAGATTTATAAATCTATGTTGGTACTGCATATACAAAGCAATGATGGGTTATGGTTCCTCAATTAACATTTAAAAGTACTTTATGTGTGTGTTTTTGTGAATGAGACAAGTAACTTCTTTGGTTCCTTGAGATGGAGGTGGGTGGATGTTGATGAACTTAGATATTGTGGATGTTCCTTTATTCTCTGCCTTGTCTCTCACCCTAACTCATGTCATTCTATCACTAGCTATCATCACAACAAGGACATTGAAATTGTTGATGCCATGGATGAAACCCCACATAATTGTGACCTTCTCTACTCCTACATGTTTCAACTGTTCATGGAGATTCACATGGATAGAGCACCAAGTGATGGTTCAATGGGACAAGGTCTTGAGTGAGGAGAACAGTGGATGAGTTCCTAAAGAGAGAACAAGATTAAAGGACTCGGGTTATCCATCTATAACATGTATTCTGTGTTTCCATGAACCAGATAAATTTCACTGTCAATCCATATATAGAACTGCTTCATCATAACATTCATTTCAAAAATGTGTAAAGGAGAACTTTCACTTTTTTAGAGTCAATAATAAACATATATATTTATTTATATGCACAAGTTGTACAACATTTTTGTATTATTTTGTACAACACTATGTGCCACAAAATTTAAATGCATATAAGCTGTGGTCAAACTTTGTTTTTGTAAGATTTTGACAATAAAGAAGTCCACCCACCTATACTTTAAGATTTTCATAAAATTAAATTTTAAATAATAGTATTTAAAATTTGTTTTAGAAGAATTGGAGTTCAAATATTGATTATTTTAAAAATTGCATTCTAAATATATATATTTAGAAGACATAATTTTATTTGTATGATGAGTTTTATTATTTAATTTTCTTTTCTAAAATTTTAAAAATAGTTATATTATTTAATTCATTAAAAAATAATTAGTTATAACTTTTAACTACTTCACGCATATTAAATCATTTTAACTCCCATTTTCTCTCATTTTAGAGAAATAAAATCCTTATGGAAAAAATATTTCTAATCAGAAGAGTTGAAAGTTAAATAATATTTAATATTTTCAATAGAAAATTTAAGACAATTTTTCATTTCTCTATAAATGTTTATATTTTATAAACCCTTAAACTAATTTTGAGAAAATTTGAAAGTTAATTTTTACATCAGAAAAATCAAAAAGTTAACAAACCGAAGAGTCATAAAACATTCTTATTTATTATAAATGCAGTTATTAAAATTTCGATGTATTAACAAGTTTAGGGGTACGTATTATACGAACAAATATTATTTTCAAAACTGCTTAAATACTGAGCTTAATTTTTTTATATATCTGTTAGGGTAAAAAAAATATTGTAATTAATAAATCATTATTGTTGACATAATTTATTAAATAATTGATATAAAGTCAATATAATGCAAAAAAGAAAAAGGTAAAATAAAAAACTTACTATTATATAATGGTTCACATTTCATCTAATACTCTTTTGACAATTGTATGATTACATTACCCAATTAATATAATATGTATATACTCAGAAAAAAAAAATGTAATGCATATATAGAGGCATAATTAGAATTAGATTTAGCAGGGTGAGAAGATTTCCTTATCATGATCTTTTTAAAGTGGTGCTTTGGGATGTTGATGTGCGTAATTCACTGATATGATGAGGGACAAGAAAAAGCTAACTCATACTTGATGTGCATAATGCCACCATATTCTAAACGTATACCTCACGCTTTTCATAAATTAAATACATACGCTTCAATATTTTTTTTTTTAAATACAAATTCAACACATGTAACCTAAAAACAAACTAAGATAGATGCTTTGTCATATGTTAACTTTTGTATTCAAAATAAAATATAAATATGATAAACATCATTATGGAATAATACCTTCTTAATTAAATTAACACCTCATAATTCGGGTGAAACATGTTTAAATAAATATAAAAATCTCAATTAAGTTTACACCTCGTAATTCGATTTAAACATGTTTAATTTAATATAGAAAAATACAAAAGATGATGAGACCAAACCTTGCAAGCCCAATCGAAAAATATGAAAACGGGTAACTCATATATATTCTTATAAAAGTTATTCCTAATACATTGCATAGCATCAAATAAAAAATGTATTTTTATCGGTCAAACTAAAGTTAGTTAATTCATTAACATATTTGTTTTTCATCATTATATATAGAAAGAAAAGAAAAGAGAGACACAAGTAGGACAGAACTGAAATAAAAAATATATGAATTAACTCTTAAAATTTATAATATAATTCCTTCAAATATAATGTATTAAATTATAATATTTCTAGATATTTAAATATTTTTATTATTTTCTAAAAATATTATAAGACGGATTATTTTATTTGTAAAAATATTTAAAAAATAAGGATTAATGTATCTCTTCTGACAGGAAGAGATAAGTGAAGAGATAGGCATATATTAGAAAAATCTCATGTAACTATTATAAAAGTTTAAAATAAATAAATAAAATTTACTTTACATAGGTGATGAAGGGCAGCGAATCCGGTACAGAGAAAAATTAGAGTAAGGGAAGAAGAAATACAAGAAGGAGGAAAAAAAAAAAAGAAAAACAGATTTTTAGGAATTTAAGAAAAGTAATATAATAAAATTCTACAATTGGTAAGACTGAGATATATATTATATTATCTTATTTATTTATTTATTTATTTTATAACTACTTTTATTTATTGTATTTCTAATCTCATTTGATTTATTTATTAATTTTATAATTATTTTTATTTAGCGAGGTATTTCTAATTTTATTTTGTTTATTTTTTTTAATTTTATAACTATTTGTGTTTAGTACACTGTAATCTTATTCTATTTATTTATTTGTCGATTTTATTTTGCTTATTTTATTATATTTATTAATTTTATAATTTATTTGTTCAATAAAATATTTCTAATTTCATCTTAATTATTTATTTCTTAATATTGTTATAACTATATTTGCTTCTTAAATGTCTCCAATATTGTTTTATAATTATATTTATTTAATAACTATCACTAACTGGTGGAGTATTTCTGACTTGTCCTATTTATAAATATTTATTGTTTTTTTAGTTGTAAATAAATATTTTTTTTCTCATAATTTTCTTCGTTTTATACTGTTATATACAAAATAATAAAAGAATAATATTAATAAAGCAGAGATTTAGTAAAATTGTAATTAGCGGTTACTTTGCGATTAAAATGAATATATATATATATATATATATATATATATATATATATATATATATATATATATATATATTATCTAAGATGAAATAATATTATATTATTAATTATGACAAGATTCATTTATTCCAACTAATCAATACAAAAATTAAATTAAATTTTTTAATATGAAATAATATAAAATAAAATATATTAGTAAAATTGTAAAGGTGGTATGCATTGTTTTATTTTTATTATTAAATTATTTTGTATGATATTTATTCTCACTTTTCAATTTTTATCTTTTGTATGTAATAAAATGAAAATATCAATTTAAATTAAATCGAAATACTAAATTTTTCAAACGTTTATTTTTTTAAATGATAAAACTATTAATTTTAACTATTTTGAAAGAATTAATAATAATATTTTTTACACGTCTCCCACTATTCGCATCAATCATTAGTATGAAAGAAGTAGTAGTACAATAAAGAAATGAAATATTGTAAATAAATAAAAGTCCTATTTCTCTCTAGATAATAAGAAACATAATATGTGTATATATATGTACGAGGTAGGAAAAATAATGCAAAATTTGTAAATTATATAAATATATAAGCTTTTAGCTCGTATTTTAATTTTGTTAAAAGAATTGTATAAAAGTAAATGTTATTAAATTAATAATCACTATATAGTAAAACGTTAATGTTGTCGATGCAGGGAAAGGAATGAAAAAGAGAGAATTGATAAACTATGATCGAAAAATAATAGACTTCCATTCGTAGTTATGAGTTAGGTTCTTTTTGGCTTTTGGAAAAAATGGATCTATTGTTTTAAGTGCAAGGTAAGTTCGATTTTTGTAAAAAGATAATAGAAATGTAGATTTTTCTAAACTTTGTAAATCTTTAACATGTTGACAATATGTTTATGAGAATGTCTCAGGTAAAATATTTATTAATAGTTTTTATAAAAATGGTTAACGTATGCGGTTGACAAGTTGAATAAATGGTTAAATGAGTATTTTCTTTTTAAAACATTTAATACTATCTTTGAATAGAGACTCTTTTGTGTGAGGACTTTAAGGAGTTGTGTGTGGAAAATTAAGAGGAAAATTGACTTTTAGTTTTGTGACAAAAACTTTTGGTTAATATATTTGTCAAGTATAGTTTTACCAGGTTTAATAAATGGTAAAAGGAGAAGCATTCAACCCTCATCTTTGAAGTTTTACAAGTTTGTTGGCATGTGTAGAGGTTCAAGGGATTGTAGTTTAAGTTTTCGAATTGGTTTTAATGAGTCTGTGGAGAAGAATCCCTTCAATACTAACAAATGACAGTGAGTCTTTTGTGTCAGCCCTTAAATAAGTTTGTTGTGTACGTGTGAAACCATAGCCTTAAATAAGTTTATCGTGTATCTCTGAAACCATAGCCTTAAATAAGTTTATTGTGTATGTGTGAAATCATAATTGTAATACAATTAAGTTGTCATATTATATATTATGATCAGGTAAAACATGGAATTACTAATATATCTAAGGTTATACATGAATAGATGTTGTCTTCTGTTTGGAATGCTAAAACTTACTAGTGTGCACGTCTATTAGATTGTTTTTAACTATTAACATTATATTTAATTTTTTATATAATACTAAGTATATGTAAGGACGTATACTTCTATAATATCATTATATAAAAGATAATATACAATACTTTTTAACAAAAGCCAATAAAAGTTTTATAAATTAACGACACCAGAAGAAAGAACATATTGACATAGGTGTATAATATGAATCGTATTATATATTTTATCACTTAATTAAGATAGAATCATACCATATTCTAGAAATAAGTTTCTTTATTAGTTAACAAAAATTAACACAGTAAAATAAATATTAATAAAACTAATAAAAGTAAATTTACTAAATTCTTATTTCGAGAAATGTTAATATTGTGTGATTCTCAACTTTTGTGAATTACAAGTGCATGAATTTTTTGGTTCCTTATCATATATAAAATGAATCACAGCATAATTGTTTATATGAGTTATAAAAAGTAATTAAATGTTTAAAATTTGTTTAAGTGATTCTACTCAATAATCACATTCCTTTATAATTGGAGAAGTTATGTGGAGCAGTTGTATGATGTCCAATTGTAATAAATAAGCTTTATAAGATTTTCAATTTTGTTTTTATTTTATTACAATTCACAATACTCTCTTATCACTCTAAATTAACATCATTGATTCAATTATTTATCATAAAATTTCACAAAAAATTGTCTAAAACATATTTTCATCCTTGTTCTCTATTTTCTTAGTTAAACAATAGCAATTGATTATTGGAGTATGACAGAAACTTGGCCTTCAGGCCTCTATGTTATTGTGCCCATAACTCTTGTATTGCAGCAAAGGTAAAATTATTGTTTAATATACATGATTAATATTGGCTTACCTTGTAAATGATACAAGCGTCACGTATATACAACATATTATGCAGAAATCTACAGAATTATTACAATCCAATTATACAGAATCGTGCAGAATTATAGCAATTATTTCCTAATATAAACAACCTGATTTGTAATCCTAATTATTTTTTACCGGATATACATATGACAGAATGACTATACATGAATAACCAAATCTCTCAATTCATTGCTATATCATAAATATGATATTTTTATACTTGTAATCGTTGTTACCCCCCTCAAGTTGGTGCATGTAAATCTCAAATGCCCAATTTGATTAAGAGTTTCTCAAACTGTTTAGTACTGAGAGCCTTGGTGAAAATATCGGCTAGTTGGATATGAGTAGGAACATAAGACGGTAAGAGTGATTGTGCACTATTTCATCCCGAACAAAGTAGAAATCAACTTTAATGTGCTTTGTGCATTCGTAAAAGATATGATTTTTAGCAATGTGTAGAGCCGTTTGATTGTCACAATGTAAGCAAATGGGGGCAGGATGAGACACGTGCAATGAAGAGAGGAGGAGGATATCCTTAATCCACTTTAATTTCCTAATACTCCTAGCCATTGAGCGATATTCAACTTCGACGGAGAAAGCGGAGACCGTGTTTATTGTTTGAGTTTTCCAAGAAATTGGAGAGGTACCTAGCTGGATGGACCACCCAGTAAGAGACTTGCGAGTAAAAGGACAACTAGCCCAATCAAAATCGCACCACCCACAGAGTTGCAAATCATTTTGTCAAGGGAGAAGGATACCTAGGCCCGGGTGTCCCTTCAAATATCGGACAACTCGTAGAGTGGCGTACCAATGTTCAATGCGTGAGTTTTGCAGTTGAGACAAGACATGAACACTATAAGCGAGGTCAGGCTTGGTAAAGCACAAATAAATGAGTCTTCCAACAAGAGCTCGAAGTAAAATCTTCACAACCCTAGCCCATTCGTCAAAATTCCCCTCACGAAATTGCACTTGCGTAATTATGTTTTCTGGATTATCACTCGCGTAGAGGTCTTATGACGAGTAATTCTTCTTCAGGTCTCCTTTTAAGGATTTTACGGGTCATGGTTTCTCAGGTCTTCCCCTGTCCTTTTTTGTTTGTCAGGTATCAAAGCTTGGCATGCTCTGATACCATAATAGGAAATAGTTTATTAACTTGCCTTGTGAATGATACAAGCTTCACATATATATAACCTATTGTGCAAAACTGTGTGGAATTATTATAATTATATTGTGCAGAATCGTGCAGAATTATAGCAATCATTTCATATAAACAACCTCATTTGTAATCTTACTTATTTTCTGTCGGATGTACATATGATAGAATGCCAATACATACATAACCAAATCTCCCAATTGATTGATATATCACAAATATAATATTTATATACTTAACTTGTAATGGTTGTTAATGATCTTTGGTCATCCAATTACATCATGGCCCAACCATCTAATTGTGAATCCTCTGTGCAACTAAATGAATCTGTGGTAAGATATCTAACTCCTAATAATATTTTTGATATGATATTGATGATATTTTTTTTGTTTATTTTATTCGATCAACACAATAACTCCTTAACATATTCAAGATTAGCCAAATTATGTTAAAGGTGAGATGTTCTTCTGGACTTATGAATGGGATAAACATGGAACATGTTCAAATATGCAACCATTAAACTTGCATTAGACATCTATGCAAGGAATGATCTTCAAAAAATACTCAAAGATAAAAAAAAATATTACACAGAGGTACTTATTATAAAACTAAAATTATTAGAACTATCAAAACTTCAGCGGTGTTGAGCTAAGATTGAATTATAAAACTGAAGATCTAGTTGCAATAAGATTTTCTATAAACAAAAGCCCCTTTTACTAACTACATCAAATATAATTCACAAAGAAATTGTCTTCTGCATATAAAGTTTTTGTAATGATATAAAGTATAGTTACTTGATAAATAAATTTAGTTGATCCACTTCTCAACACAATTAGCTAACTTATTCTATGTTACGCTTTAAAATTACTAACTAAAATAGTATTTCTTAATTTTGTTGTATAACTACATTAAGTTGAAATTGAACTGTGCTAAATTATTCCTTAAAAGTTGCATTGTTTCATAATTAAATGGTTGGTTTTAATACTTTATCTTTTTCCAACCCATTGAATAATTTAAATTTAAAGCTCCCAACTCAAACATAATTTGTAAAAGGTAAAAGATTAATGAGGAAGGAGTATTATAAGAGTCTTGTTTTTAATTTATTTTAATAATAAAATACTTTACAAGTCACATGACATTATTGTTTATTATACATGATTAATTGGAAATAGTTTATTAAGTGTCTTGTGAATGATACAAGTTTCACATATATACAACCTATTGTGCAGAACTGTACCGAATTATTACAATCCTATTATGCAGAATCGAGCAGAATTATAACAATCATTTCTTAATATAAACAACTTGATTTATTATCCTAATTATTTTCTACCGGATATACATATGACAAAATGGCTATACATAAATAACCAAATCTTCCAATTGATTGCTATTCACAAATATGATATTTTTATACTTAATTGTAATTGTTGTTACCCTCTCAAGTTGGTACATGTAAATCTTGAATGCCCAACTTGACTAAGAGTTTCTCAAACTGTTTAGTACCGAGAGTCTTGGTGAAAATATCGGCTAGTTGGATATGAGTAGGAGTATAAGACAGAAGAGACGATGGTGCATTGTTTCATCCCGAACAAAGTAGCAATCAACTTTAATGTGCTTTGTGCGTTTGTGGAAGATATGAGTTTTAGCAATGTGTAGAGCCGTTTGACTATCACAATGCAAGCGAACGGGGCAAGATGAGACACGTGCAATGAAGAGAGGAGAGGATATCCTTAATCCACTTTAATTTCCTGATAATCCTAGCCATTGAGTGATATTCAACATCGGCGGAGAAAGCGGAGACCATTTGTTGTTTGAGTTTTCCAAGAAATTGGAGAGGTACCTAGTTGGATGAACCACCCGGTAAGAGACTTGCGAGTAAAAGGACAACTGGCCCAATCAGAATCACACCACCCATAGAGTTGCAAATCATTTTGTCAAAGGAGAAGGATACCTAGGCCCGGGTGTCCCTTCAAATATCAAACAACTCGTAGAGCGGCGTGTCAATGTTCAGTGTGAGGGTTTTGCATGAATTGAGACAAGACATGAACACTATAAGCAAGGTCAGGCCTGGTAAAGCACAAATAATTGAGTCTTCCAACAAGAGCTTTAAGTAAAATCTTCACAGGCCTGGCCCATGTATAACATCTTGATTTTGATTTTGATTTTTTGTAAAAAGGGCCGACATAATTAAATTTGGCCTACCATATTGGCCGAAAGCAATCCTAATACATTAAAACCATAATTAAAGATGAATTAAATTATTAAAGGCATTTAATGCTTTGAGATGAGAAAAAGTACTTCCTCCTTTAGTCACCTTAGTTACCACACCCACATGACAATGAGATTCCTCCCATTCAATTCTATTTCAATCCAAAATCCAATTATTATTTATTATTTATTATTGTTATTATAATTATTTTCATTGTTTATTATTATTATTTATTGTTATTATTATTATATTTTAATAAAAAAATCAGAAGATAAATATATAGATACTGCCTACAATTAATGCTCAAGTAAATATCAAGATTTTCCATCATTGCTCAAGTACCATATTTGCTATCCACCTCACCATTCCCATTAGGAAACTTCCAACCCCTCATTAGAAACCAAGTGAACCCTAACTAAATAATGATTACATGGATTGTATAAAAAGGAAACCTTGAACCAAGCCTTGGATAGAGATTCACATCACTTTCCAAGAAAGATAAGAAAGATAAGGAGAAAAGAGATATAATGTTTTTGCCTTCTATTTCTTAAAATATTTTTACACTCATCATGATCATAATGTGGTTTAACCATATGATTTGTGGCTAGAGGAACTTGTTCCTTGAGGTTTCAAATATGAGCAAGAGATTGTGTGTTATTGGAAGGAGGTTGATATTAATTTATCATTTATCCTGACTATTCACTGCTGTTATATTCCATGCTAATGTGAAGAATTATTGTGATTTTATTGTGAATCAATTGAAGTAACCTTTAAGTTTTTTTTTAAAAGGAAATTTTTATATAAGGATTATATATCTCACTTTTTCTCTTTATTTTACTATATGAACCTATAATATAAAAGAATGGTTGGACCCAATCCTGCAACGTGTAGCTTTCTTTCCTGGACATGAATGGAGGACTGATGTTGTAGAATGATTTGTTACCTTTCATGGCAGAGCTCATACCATATTTACTTTTGTGAACTTTGAAGATGTCAAGTAGCTTTCTTTCCTGGACATGAACGGAGGACTGATGTTGTGGATTGATTTGTTACCTTTCACCGTAGAGCTCATACCATATTTACTTTTGTGAACTTTGAAGATGTGCCCCTTACATTGGATCGACCAGTAGTGGTGACTTTTGGCATGCCACCTTGCCCTCAAAATAATCTCATCATCAATCTGTTTATGCCACATATGTGGTGAAGATAATGGGGATAATAACAATAGGTAGTGTAAAATATGTAGTTATATTGTAAAATAACTAACGAGAATAAATAAAACTTCTATTTAAATTACAGAGGACCATATGCTCATGTTAAAAGTCATATATTTGATAAAGGGTATATATATATATATATTATGACTATTTGTGTTATTTTTACATTTTTATTGTAACTATTCTTTTCATAAAATAAACTTTAAATTTTCAACAAATTTATGGATTTGGAAAATAATCATATAGTAAATTTTTTTTTAAATAAAATGATGATTTTATATATATATATATATATATATATATATATATATATATATATATATTTACATATATTTATATT
>Ga0209489_105885_pt1 | contig 20557 bp, 11 predicted proteins | sample SiratrowhiteBW_FD_187527 | JGI IMG/M metagenome (GOLD analysis project Ga0209489, IMG submission 187527) | Root nodule microbial communities of legume samples collected from California, USA - Siratro white BW (SPAdes) (version 2) | ecosystem: Host-associated > Plants > Roots > Nodule | place...
CAAAATCTTTCAGTAGTACGAAGTCAAATGTTGCAAAATTCATTTCTAATCAAAATTTTTATCAAAAAACTTGATACAATAGTTCCCATTATTCCTATAATCAGATCATTGGCTAAAACAAAATTTCTGAGATTATTGTTAAGTTTCTCAACTCAAAAAAATCAAGTTATTCAATAAAAAAATTAACAATATAATAATTAAATTACTTCACTAGAAACTAGTTTTTATGATCCTGCTAGCAGCGATGGGTCAAACTTTCTAAACCTATATTCCGAAAAGAGTGTTTTTGTCAGAAAAAAAGAAAAAAAAAGGAAAAAGTAGCATGAGTTCGTAAAGCAAAATGAAAGCACGAATAATAATAACTCTTGCGCAATTACTGCGTGCACCCCGACATTTGATTCCTGCACCCCATCAGTTTGTTATAATCTCAGAAACGCCCTTCGCATAATATTGACTGGGAAGAGTGGTGTGGGTACGTTTTGTCTCGGGCGAGCGTGGTGGTGGGTGGTGCAAGTTAGTCATCTTCGAAAGCATCTTTCTGAGTGAGGTAAGTTGATTTTGTTTTTGAATTTTCATTTGATGTCTGGGGCAGAATGGATAGAAGTTTATTGCAAAAATCGTTTTTTGGAAATAGTTTTTGGAAAATGAAATCCAAAATAAGTTGAGAGATCGGGGAATGGATTACGGAAAACATTTTTCGTAATTATGTTTTGTATAACGAAAATCACTTTTAAAAATGGAGGGTGTGAAGAAAAATGGTTATGAAAATCGTTTTTCTTAAAAAGAAAAATGACTAACCAAAAACACTTTTCGAAAGATAACTTTTTCATTTCGGAAAACATTTTTTGAAAGACAAAAGGTAACTCATGGAAAACTATTTTTAAAAGTCAGTTTTATATTTTCGGATTGAATTTCGAAAAATATTTTTCGAAACTGCATTTTACACTTCCAAAAATTTATTTTAGAAAATTAAATTTGAAAGTCATTTTTACATCCAAATATTTATTTCGAATACCATTTTTGGAAGCCATTTTTACATCTCCAAAGATAGATTTGATATTTTAAAAGTGTGATGGGATGTAGGAAGCGAATGAAGGGGTGCAGGAAGCAATTGCCCAACTCTTGAGACACTCAAAGCATTCATCTTTGTGGCCCAGAAAGATATGAATCATGGCAGCACACAGGCCTAAATTGTGAGAGGCCCAATTGGTTTGTAGTATGCACCCATGATCACATTCAGTTTAGACTATGAATAAATAAAATGGTTTAATTTTGAAAAATATTTATACTTACATAAAGTGAACCAAATCCATTACCTTTATCTTATCAATAATTGAATTGCACATATATTTTTTATCTTATATACATTGAATTCCATTAATATTTTAAATCATTATTTACAAATAGTTGCTGCCAACATCTTATAAAGCACTGCTAGAGATTATGATATATATTTTTTTTTGTGAAATACCCATATCTGCACTAGCTAATATTTTACTTGTTCCAAAAATCAGCAAGAAAGTGAATTATTGATTTATGCTATGAATAGTTTGTTCGAAGATTGCAAGTATCTTTCATTTATGTTATGGGAGTTTCTGGCACATACGTATATTCCATTTACCAAAGCTAAAGAGATATTTTACCCAAGTTGTTGATGTTCATAAACAAAAGCAAAGTGTGAGAAAGGGCAAAAAGTTGAAGGTGCACATTTATACGTAAACATGGGAATGCAAAAGTGATATATATCGATGTGGGAGATTTGAAGTGTGTGGTAGAAGCACATGAACAAAAAATTGAACGGTGGAGGTTTAGAACATTTTCTGTAGAGAATAGGTTCCTCATTTTTACAGAAGCAGTACATAAGGGGAAACCAGACAACGGTTGTAAAGTGCTCAATGAAGAAGAAGAAGAATCTGTGAATTATTAGGAACAAGAATGGATGAATGGAAAAAGATATACAAAAATAAAAGGCTGCAATAATGGGACACTAGGTAGATGCCACACATTATGGGGCTCTAATAGAAGAGAGGAAAAGATATGTGTGATGTGTTGATGGATTTGTGATGGCCTCTAATTGTGGCATCTTAAAGGCTGAAAAGTGCAAAGATATGTGTTGCTTTCAATAAATTGTAGGGCATAAGTGCCATAGATAGATGTTGAACATGCTGCATGGCTGCTCCAGTCACCATGAATCTAAATCATCAAATCAAGTTTGGTTTCTTTTTCCATCTACCAAAAAAGTTGGTTTGGCTGTTTATAATAAGTACACAATGTTAGTGGTTTTGAGAGATCACAATATAAGTCACATTCATACTCATTATATGTTTATGTTATTGGTGTTCTTTTGGTTTTTCAAAGTGGAAAGGGTGTATTTTTTAAAACTAAAAAAAAAAAAAATCAAGTTTTAAAAAAGATAGCTTTCCATTTTGGTTTTTGCGATTTTAGTTTTTATATTTAATTTTGGTTGTATTTAATTTCCTTCATTTTGATGCAAATGATTCTTATATCTGACCTATATGTCTAAGATATTATAAAGAAATAATTTAATTGATTAAGTACAAAATAAATAAATAAATGTATGGAAATAAAAAATCATGAAAAATACAATAAAGAGATCAAAAATTCTAATTTAGTGAAATTGAAAATAAGTTTCTAAAGTTAGCTATGCATTGCCGTTTTTAATCGTTAAATATGTATTAACATTAAAATTTAAGTTGTACTGTTTTTTAAATTTTGAATTAAATTATATTATTAATTATTTTTTCATTTTTAGAAACTAATTAATGAGATAAACGTGGTACACTTATTTTATTTTGTGTATTAGACTTAAAAATAAAAAAACGGCTCATCTTTTGGAGGTAAAAAGAACGAAGTGAAATATAAAAAAGAAGAGGATTTTTTCTCTATTTAGATATTTTGTAATTATTCCCTCATAAAAAGTGAAAATGGAAAGTTACTATTATATATAAAAACTTGTCTGATAATTAGCTATCATATTTTCACAAACAAAACTAATTTTTAAACAATATGGCAAATAAAACTAGTATTTGATTAGTGAAATAAAAAAGAAAAAAAAAATAATTACAATGATATGGAACTCTATATCATTGCAAGGCACATTTACGAAAACAATTGAGATGATTGTAAAGTACGTTAATGGATAACAGTCTTAAGAAACAATGAATATATATATATATATTTCTAATTACAATATTCATATTAGTTGGTTAAGAAACATATACTTGTATATAAAAAAAACAGTATAATTTACATAAAAAAGAATATTATAATGATGGATGGTATTTAATTATTTTACTATTTCTGAACTAATATTTGTCCATATGTAAGCAGAGAGACAAGCATTACCTCCCAAATCCACCGTCATTTATTTTTAGGCAAAATTAATATTTTTGTCTACTAATTTTATTTTTTAGATTTATGTTCACTTTAATTCCATTTTATCAATTTTTAGTTTAATTTCCTTTTTTCTTTTGAAGTAGGGTAATTTTTACCATCACTAAAACCAGTAGCTTCAAAAAATCAAACTAGAAAAAAGGATAAAAAACAGTAGAAAAATTAAAAGGAAATAAAGTTAAAAGTCATAATTTCATCTTTTATTTACTTAATCATTACGCTATAACATTTGCCTTTTGATATTAAAAAAAGTTATACACGTTGAAAGTACTTATGCACAAAAGGCATATTGACTCGCAAGTATCATGTGTGAATATTTTAAAAATTAAATATAAAATATGTTTTAAACAATAAATGTATAAATAAATTACTCAATTGAAAAAAAAAATCAAAAAATAGCTTTAAAATAATTTAACTTTCAGAAACGAAGGTATTGACAATTTAAAATATTTATAACATTATTTGAAAAGAGATATTAATAATGACCAGTGATATTCTTTAAGAGAATAAACTTTCTTCTGATGTATAAAAGTTAAACGCAATAATGAATAAATAAAAGACTACTTATCCTTTTAAACATATTTATATTTGAGTCAGATCAAACTATTAAAGATTGTCTCTTCTCCTTCATTTCCTTTTATTTAGAGAAAATAAAGTAGGTAATAAAAGATTAAATTAATAATTTTTTTCTCCATCCGAGCTAACTTTCAAATTTAGTCTTTAGTGAAAATGTTACCTTGTTATTCTTAATGCAAAAAGTCTATACCATTTGTTAAAGTTGGCATAATTTTGGATTTCGTTGAATTGTTCTTTATGTGACGTTCAAAAGGTGGAGTTTTTTGTTTTTTTGTTTTTTTATTTTATATGAAGACCAAAATAAAGTGTACTGAGGTTAGATTTTAATGAATTGTCTTTTATGTAAGGATGGAATTAATGAATTATCCATAGTTATTTTTTTTTATATAAAGACCAAAATTAAGTGCACAATTTTATTTTGCATGCGTGGGTACTAAAAGCACAAGAAGTCCAATTTTTTTATTTAACGTCATTAGCTCAGCAAACACCAACATTGTTGTGATTTTGACAAAGGATGTGGATTGGCTAATAGACAAATTTTCTACGTAGTTTCCATGTAGAAATTAAAATAAAAATATTTCTAAAAGTATGGCTTATAAAACATTAATTTGACTAAATAAAAAACATGAAAATAAATGTATGTTATCCTGAAATATGATAAGATGTAAAAGACGCATAAAATTATATATTGTTTATTGAATGGAAAACATATATCCGAAAATCAGAGGGAAGAATCGGGTAGCCACATAAAATAAAATTTACTACTTTTTTAAAATGACCTTTGTGATGTGCAAAAATACTATATTGGTAAAAATATAAATTTATATACTTATCATATTTATAGTAACATATCATATAAAGAAATTGCATGTGTGTGAGATTCAGAATGGAATGTGTTTTTATTAGTCACTTATGTACGCATCCTTATGTTTTGGGTTTATTGTTTTTTGGTTTTAGAATTTTGTTTTTAATTTCTAATAAAAAATAATAATAATACATTTTTTTTGTTAAAAACAAGATATTGTGATTTACATAAATATTCTGACGTGGACATATATTCTATATTATGATTTACATTTTTATTAATAAAAAAAATATATACATAGATGATTCAACCCATATAAAAGAGAAGAAATATACAAAGACATAAATGAAAGAAATGATTAAAAATGCATATTTTTTTTTCTATTCTCCTCCCCAATAATAACTATTCTAATACCAACAAACCTAATCTATCTAAAAAAAATTTCTTCAAAATCTTAATAATAAATCATCTCACTCTTACCAAACTAACCATTTAAGCTTGTTATAAAATGTTATTTGGTTAAATAAATCTTAATAAAAGTAATTAGTCAACAATTCCTTCAATATTAACAAATTGTTTCTCTACATATACACAACAAAAAGTCAAATGACACATTATAAATATTAAGCTACATCTAATAACATTCCATCTGTTGGCTTGTTATTTGGTGTGTAAGTTTAAGAGTTATATTAATTACCTAGTAGGCTTATTAGTAGGGAATAACCTCTATATTCTATTACTCTATTCAAGGGTTAAATTAAATATTCTGAAGTGCTCTCATTTATTTTATTTTTTATTATTAAAAGAAAAGGTTAAGCTATATATAATCTAGCTAAACAACTTAAATGCATCTCCATTTACATAAATATTTATGATTTACTTAAATATTGTTAGAAAGAAATTTATATACTCATTTAGTGAGTTTTACATAAATATTATGATTCTGGCATAACATTTTTTCAAATATTATAATTTTAAATTGTATAATAATTTATTTGGTTAGTTTTACATAAATATTTGTATTAGAGATGGAGAAAACATTGCTGATAACTTTTTTTTTTCAAAATATTAAATATAACAGTCAATTTAGTCAATGAAAAAAAAAAGGAAATAAATTATTTTATTCTACACAAGAAAGAAATGGTCGTTGAGATTTTTACTCCATCTCACACTTAAGTTGGTATTTAACCATTTGATTTTATCATTAGAAAATTTTGTACTTTGGATGGATTGGATGGATCGATTTGACAAAAATACCAAATTCAAGCTAAATCCATTTTCAATGTTTTATTTAGATTGGATTAGTCAATTAAATACACTTTCTCAAGTTTTCCTTCTGGATAAGGCTTTCGCTTATCTCCTGATTAAACCATATTAATCTTAAAATAAAACCTCCCAATACTGGTGAAAAAAAAAAAGGGGCATATATACATGCCATATGCTACATGTTATATGTCATAAAATCTCACGTCATTTCTTATATAGTATTATTAAGAACTCAAATTGTGTCTCAACTTTGCACAATTTTCATACTTTATTCGAGGACTGAATTTATATGCCAAATATGAATCTTTTGTGGTACTTATTATGTCACTTTAGAAGTCTGTGTTAGAAGGAAAATAAAATTATTCTAAATTTGAATCTATATGATAGTTTAGAAACAGATAAGAACACAATTGAATTTAGGGTTTTATTAGTTTGATTTCTGTGTTACAATGTAAGGTGAGGGCCTCTTATAAAGAGAACATTTTAATCTTATTTGAAATAATGATATTTTTAGATGTTTAGACTAGAGATGTTAAACTTACTTTTGTTGACGTTAATTCTAAAAAAGAGTACTAAGTTATCTATTAATACTTGTTTTGTCACCTCGTTCAAAGCAAGTTATAGAGTGGATTAAGCATCCTCTAAGGATAATATATATCTTACCTAAAACTAATTAAACAAAAAATGCATTAATAACTTAGTCTAAATTTTATTTAAATAACTTTTTATTCTCAGAGGATTGAGTTTATAAAATAAACTAATAATAATAACAAACACATATTTTAGATTTTTTAAGAACACCACTTATGCATGAACATTGTATATACTCTTGTCATCAAGTAATACTATTGAATTCATAGCATGGTGTGTTTATTTTTGCAATTACCACAATTTAATATGAAATAAAAGGAAGAAAATATTAAAATTGATAACTCGTTGTAAAATAAGAATTCAAGGAAGCGAAATTAAAAATTGAAATAATAATACAATATAATTGAAATAAAATTTATGTAAAAAAATTCCATGCTTTCACTGCAAAAATTTTTATGGACTTATTTTAAAATAACCTTTAGGTGCTACAGAGATAAAAGCATCAAAAGAGAAAATAAAACAATAATTTAGAAAAACAAAAAATATAAATCGTTAAAATGAATAATAATTAAGGAACTAATTCTAAATTCCAAATTAACAAAATACTCATCCATAATTTGTGAACAATTCTAAAGAAAACATAAAGAGAAAATTAAAATTACTAAATGGAGAAGATTATTAAAGAAGTTTGTGACTTTTATCCAGTCATCAATCCTCTAAACTTCAAAATATCTAATCTAGATAAAGTAATAAAATCTAATTGGAGATGTGAATGTAATGGTCCGATTCTATTGAAAAATGCTTACGCAAGCATATAAAACATTAACAAAGACATTATGCTCAATAAAATAGTAAAAATGTAAAAGACAAAAAGTTTAAACAATATATTATGCAACTAATCTTAATTTAAACAACACTTAATGAAGGACTTAATTTTTTCACATCAACAATAAAAATAACATAAAAGTTATATAATGAGAATTCCCAATTCTAAACACTTAATACCATTTACATTTTAAAAAATATATAAATATGATACATCTTTTAAATGAGTATTCCAACAAAAGATCACATGAATATATAAAGGATCATCATTATAATAATGTTAATGTTTTCAATACATCTTTCAAAGTTAAATATCCTTTAAATTCAGTTTTGTCTTATAATAAATTATCACCTAAGCATATTTTATTATGTCTATTTTTTCACATGTTGAACAAAACACTTATTTTGAAGCTGTGAAACATGACTGTTGGAGAGAGACTATATAGTCTCAGATATCTACTTTTGAGTCAAATCAAACATGGGAGATTGTTCTTCTGCCTAAGGACAAAACTGTCATAGGTCGCAAATGAGTATTCAAAATAAAGTATAAGGCTGATGAAACTATTGAAAGGTATAAAACAAGGTTAGTAACAAAGGGATACACACAAACAGAGGACATTGACTACCTTGAATCTTTCTCTTCAGTAGCAAAAATAGCTATTATAAGGTTGTTTCTTTCTGTAGCTTTTATTTATATTTGCGGGAATTTAAATAATTAGATATAAATAATGCCTTTTTGCACGAGTTGAAAGAAAATCTATACAAGGTTGCTTCTCCTGATTTGACTTCTACTTAACTAGGACGAGTTTGTAAATTAAAAAAGGCTTTATATGGCCCGAAACAAGCTAGCAAAGAGTGATTTGCTAGATTATCAAATTTTTTTATTTCTGCGGGATATACTCAATCTATGAATGATTATTCCTTGTTCATTAATTCTTTTGAAAGATCTTTTACAACAATATTGATGATGTGGATGATATAGTCTTGACAGGAAATGATAAAGAAGAGATTAATCGAATCAAGCAAGCTTTGAATAAAACATTTAAAATTAAGGATCTTGGAGATTTAAGATATTTTGTTTGTCTTGAAGTAGAAAAAAAAGTAAGAAATGGATAATGATGAATCAAAGGAAAAATGCACTGGAATTGTTAAAAGATGTAGGTCTTCTAGCTTGTAAACCTACAATCACTCCTATGGATAATCTTGTTAAATTGTCTTTTACTAAAAGTGTGTCTTTCGGAGATGTTCATGCTTATAGAAGGATGATTGGAAGACTTATGTATCTCACTGATACCCGACTTGATATAACCTTCTCTGTTCAACAACTTTCTCAATTTCTTGATAAGCCTAAAATTGCTTACTATAATGCAACAATTAGAATTCTCAGATATATATTGAAGGAGCTCCAAGTCTTCGTTTATTTTTCTCTTCTAGCAGTTTTGTCCATCTTAAAACCTTTTGTGATAGTGATTGGGACACATGCAGTGATTCAAGATAATCAGTGACTGATTAAAATTTAAAATTCCCTTATATCCTATAAATCAAAGAAGCAAGAAACAATATCAAAGAGTTCCTGTGAAGCTTAATACAGGCCAACAACCACAATTACATGTAAAATTCAATGACTAGTCTATCTTCTTCAAGATTTCAAAGTTCCTTTTGAACAACCATCTCTTTTATATTATGACAATGACTCAGCAAGATACGTTGCAAACCCAGTGTTTCATAAGCGTACAAAACATATAGAAATAAATTATCGCATAGAAAAATTGAAAAAAATGTCTCATCCATCTGCTTTCCATTTCTACTATAGAGCAACTAACAGACATTTTCACCTTCTTTATATATATATATATATATATATATATATTTTAATTTACGTGAACTAAAATTTACTTTTAGTTGATATCAGTAAAAAAAAATTCAATCAAATATCAATTAAAATTCATTTTTTATAATGTTGACTAATATTAACAATATTTTTTAACTGATGGTAAACATGTTCTTTTTATTTATGTAAATTGAGGTTACTTTTAATTTGTTATAGTTGATAATTTTTTTTAAATAATATTAATTAGATTTTTTTTTACATAATGTAGGTATCAATTATTTTGTGTTCAATATTTATTAGAAAATTTTTCTAATAAATATTAGAATCCGATTAAAGAGAAAGAGAGGTGGTGGTGTTCGAATCACAATGCCATAGGTTAGATCATTGTCAAAAATTTAGTGGACATGACGACACCTTTCTACCCCAACAATGGCAAACGGTGGTAGTAGTGGCGGTGATAGCAGTGGCAGCACAATGACAACATATTTAGAGATCAAAACTGTCAAATATATGGTGGCTGAGGAATATATGAAGATGTAAGATTGAGAAGGGTAAATATGGCAGTGCAATACTTAATCAGAAGTAATTTTGGAAACTTAGAATTGTATGGAGGTGTAGGAAGAACCTATGGAAATGTAAGAAGAAGCTGTCTATGAAACTTATATATAAAGGTAGTTCGATAACGACCCGATGTGATCCTATAGGCGCAATAATTTTGCTAGAATATGCTCTGATACCACATCAGAAGTCGACTTTAAGCCTAACTAAACCTTATAAAACCGGCTTGTAAGGTGAAGTTTACACCTACTTATAAATTATTGAAAGACTTAATCTCTAGTCGATGTATGAGATCTCTAACAGATTATTTGATTCTCATCACACATCAAAATAAATAATAAGTGTCACTAAACTATTGAAAGACTTATGGAAATGTAAGAAGAAGCTGTCTATGAAACTTATATATAAAGGTAGTTCGATAACGACCCGATGTGATCCTATAGGCGCAATAATTTTGCTAGAATATGCTCTGATACCACATCAGAAGTCGACTTTAAGCCTAACTAAACCTTATAAAACCGGCTTGTAAGGTGAAGTTTACACCTACTTATAAATTATTGAAAGACTTAATCTCTAGTCGATGTATGGGATCTCTAACAGATTATTTGATTCTCATCCCATATCAAAATAAATAATAAGTGTCACTCACTCTTTTTTTCTTTCAAAAGACTAACACTTCTTTTGGTTTAGTGGGTCATACTGTAGACGACGATAAAAGAAGATGGATGTGTAACGATATAGGTTGTTTAACAACGGTTATTTGCGTGGATAAGGAAGCGATGATTACATGTTTGACATCTTCTCGTATTAAAGATTAGCAAAGATGGGAAGGGATTCAATCTGCACATGAATAAAATGACAAAGTTATCTTTATATTTTCTTTAAACTGTGTGAGGTTTATGTTGGTGGTCGTCGAATGAAGGTGTAGCTGGTGTAGCTGATAAAAGAGTGAAATTACAGGTGTGAATCGTTAGAAAGAAGAGAAAATAAATCAAATATAAACTACTATAATGGATTATCTCTATAATCATATATATATATATATATATATATATATATATATATATATTATATAAAATTAATTTGATGGAGACTTTTTAGGTGATTGATTATAAATTATTTACAAAAATGAATGTTTAACATTAAAATATAATAAAAATTGAACTTAGATGAATGAGTGTCTTGTAACTCATTAATGATGGGTTTCTTGTTATCATTTTTTTTCCATTTATATTATAATAAAATAAATATAATTAATAATAATATTAATAATAATAATTTAATTTTTATTTTAAAATAATTGATAATCTTATATTTTCATAAAAAAAATAATTAATTAATTATATTAACCAAATTACTTATTTTATTTTTAATAAAAAAGATAAATTTGTAATTTTATAATTTTTTAATTAACAAAAATTAAAATAGTATCATACTTGTCATATCATTTACAACTTTTCATAACCTTTTTCTTTCAATCTCACCACCTATCCCACAATCCAAATAATTTAATTCACTCTTTCAAATCTTCTCAAATTCATATAAATTTACTCTCTCAAATCCATCTACCCCTTTAAACCTAATTTCAATCTTTCACTTGAAAATTAAATTAATGATTCAATAAAATATAATTTGAATTTTGTGCACATTTGTGAACTAGTGTAATCAGAGAAGTAAATGCATTAAAAATTGTATACCTGGAGATGTACTATTAATATTTAATTCTTAGATGTGAAAATACAGTCTAATATTAATTAATTATAATATTTAATGATGGGAGAAAAATAAAAGTATGAAAAGGCAAAAATTTAATAACCATTTATTTTATAGAAAAAATATATGAAATGACCTTTGGAGTTTAAATAACATGTTAAGCTAACTTAAATAACATGCCATAAATAAATAGTCAGTATTGAATTATATTTATATAAAAGGATTATCTAAGATTCTTTTTTAAGATCTTTGAAAATACTGCAAATTATACACTAGTGTGGGTATATACCTTCATTTTGTATTCTGTTTCCCCTTAAAATACCAATTTTCTTTTAAAGGTTACTTTTGCAGTATTTGTTATCTGTTCTAGAAACCGAGAGATAGCCGAAACACTATAAAACCCACTGCAACAACCTTGTATGGACGCATTGAAAGGAAGAGAAAGAGAAAGAGAAAATTTCTCTCTGACGAGTCTCTCTTGAAATTTTTGGTTTCTTGAAAATGTCGTCAATCTCCGCTCTTGTTAACCTTAACCTCTCTGACTCCACCGAGAAGGTGATTGCCGAGTACATATGGTTAGTGCTTGGTTTCCTTCGTCTTTTCCTACACTCTCACGTCTTCTGTTTCCCCTGCACATCAAAACCACCATTGCAATGCAGCATCATATATTCACTCACTATTTCTTCTTGTCTAATTCAACTACCATGCTCACCTATTTTCTAATCTTTTCATTTCTTTTTTACCTGCGCTTAATCAGCTTCAACTCTTGTATTTTTCTGTGTTTAGGGTTGGTGGATCTGGCATGGACATGAGGAGTAAAGCAAGGGTAATTTACTTCACCCTTTGAAACCAAAAGAAAAAAAGAAAAAAGGAACCATAGAAATTGCATTTGATTTTGTCTTCTAATAAATTTTTTTGGAGTATTGTTTAGTTATTAGAAAGAGAACAAGTATCTATGGAACTTTTTCTTAAAAACATATTTTGATCAGGCATATATTAAACTATTGATTGAAAAAGTAAAATTTGTTCAGCTGGAATATGTAAAAATATGTTTTGTTATGAGTTTTAAATCTGTTAATAAATTTTTATTAAAAAAAATTCTCTTTTGAATGAGTTATTTAACGTCTTTCTTTTTGAACTGTTTAATCAATATCTTCATAACACTAGTTGGTTATGTTTTTATTAAATGATTTTCGTGTAAAACATGCCACTGGTTGATTTTCCTAAAATTTTGTTTTATATTTTTTCAATTTTAATAATATTTGTTTTTACAGTGTGACCATACTTATCCGTGGTTGGTTTACAGATCATAAGAAAACTAAGTACAAATTCCAGAGAAATATAAAAAATGTATGTATTTATTTCAGATTTATTTATTTTGCTTGAAATAAAAAATGATTTTGGATTTTAGACTCTATCTGGGCCGGTTAAAGACCCTTCGAAACTTCCAAGGTGGAACTACGATGGCTCCAGCACCGGTCAAGCTCCTGGACAAGATAGTGAAGTTATCTTGTAGTAAGTAACTATTTTTTTTTTCTTTTTTTCTTAACTCATATTGATAATTTCTTCTCCGTATGCACTTTTACATCTTGTTTCATTTTCTGGTAATTTTGTACTCTTACATATTTTAAGAGTGGTTCTTTTCCAAGATTTTCTTATTAATGCTGAGTATCTTAATCAAATACAACAGCCCACAAGCAATTTTCAGGGATCCATTCAGGAGGGGTAACAATATCTTGGTATGCTTCATCTTGTCTACTATTTAATCTGTAATGAATACATAAAACTTGTTTTCATGGTGTAATCATCTCTTACCTTTCGATTGTAATCGATTTCAGGTTATGTGTGATGCTTACACTCCTGCTGGGGAACCCATCCCCACCAATAAGAGACATAATGCGGCAAAGATATTTAGCAATCCTGAAGTTGTTGCTGAAGAACCCTGGTATATATCTCTTGTGGATTCCTTGCAGTTTCAATGAATTTTTATCATGACTTTATTCTTTTTTTCTCAACTAAACGTCACATTATGATCTCCAAATAGGTATGGCATTGAGCAGGAATATACCTTGTTGCAGAAAGATGTTCAATGGCCTGTTGGATGGCCTCTTGGTGGTTTTCCTGGGCCCCAGGTGAAAATTCGTTTCTTCAATCTTTTAAATTGAAGTTTATCTGGTCTGACCTTCATTACTACCACACTAACAAATTATTAAGCTTTTAATTAATAATGTATTCGTTTTATTGATGACATGTATATTTCTTATGATGAAAGGTTATTAACTTTTGAAACCAAATTAAATTTATTGGTCTTTTTTGTTGCTGACTTGTTAACCTTAATTGTGACTTTTTAATGCTATAACTCACTTTTTAATGCTTTGATATGACTTATTGCTTCATGCGTTCTCTGTTTTTTTTTTCTTGCTCAACAGGGACCATACTATTGTGGTATTGGTGCTAACAAGGCTTTCGGGCGTGATATTGTTGATTCACATTACAAAGCATGTCTTTATGCGGGCATTAACATAAGTGGAATTAATGGAGAAGTGATGCCTGGTCAAGTAAGTTGAAATATATGTCAAAATCTTCATATTCATCTATTTTTTTTACCCTTATATTTCATATCCTTATCTTTTTCTAATGTATTGTTGTTTTTATCTTAATTCAATCTATTCTTCATGATGGGCAGTGGGAATTCCAAGTTGGTCCATCAGTAGGCATCTCTGCAGCTGACGAGTTATGGGTTGCCCGTTACATTTTGGAGGTACTTAGCACTTTAGTAGCTATAAGTTGGTCCACCACTATTTTTATTTAAATATTTCAGCAAATATTTCTCTTTGTATTACCAGAGGATCACTGAGATTGCTGGAGTGGTGCTTTCCTTTGACCCTAAACCAATTCAGGTGAATAATACTAATCCTATTTGAATTTATATTCTACTTACTTTTGTCCCTGTGTGGCACACAAAAATTGAGGCCATGTTGATTCTATATATAATCAAAACATATGGTTAAAATTAGATTTAAGTAAATTAACATTGAACATTTCTATGGTCATTGATTTTGGTGTGATGATATTGGCGGCTATCATTTTGATTATGCTCTTACAAACAGGGTGATTGGAATGGTGCTGGTGCTCACACGAATTACAGGTAATCATGGTTACTTACAGAATGATTAGTTATTAACATAACATAATGTCACTTTTTTATGGCTAACAAGGAAATGATATGTTGTATAATGTTCCAGTACCAAGTCCATGAGAAACGATGGTGGCTACGAAGTCATAAAAAAAGCAATCACTAAGCTGGAAAAGAGGCATAAGGAGCACATTGCTGCTTACGGAGAAGGCAATGAACGTCGTTTGACAGGAAAACACGAGACAGCAGACATGAACACCTTCATATGGGTAAGCCATAATGCAATATTAAGGAAACAAACTTATTTAAAGTTGTAGAAGTAATGACATGACGTGATATTTTAGTAGTTTTTTAAATATAATTATTGAACTAATAGTAAAGTTGGTTAGTTAATGTTATTGATTGTGATGTTGATGTGGGAATGCAGGGTGTTGCAAACCGTGGTGCTTCTATAAGGGTAGGGAGGGACACTGAGAAGGCAGGGAAGGGATACTTTGAGGATAGGAGGCCTGCATCTAACATGGACCCTTATGTCGTCACTTCCATGATTGCTGAGACAACCATTCTTTGGAAACCATAAGCAACCTCAAAACACAACCACACATGGCTTCTACAATGCGTAGTTGCTTCCACCTTAGGATGGTCAATTTGTTCTTCTCTCTGTTTTGTGTGCGCTCTCATTTTGTGACAAGCTTGCCTGTTGTTAGGCATTGTTTGTCAGTGGTACTCACTGCCAAGCGAGGAATTGTTGCTTCGTTCCTTCATTGAACGTTTTAAGTTTTAGAATAATACAATGCCTTTCAAGTATTAGTGTTGTTGTTTCATTCGAATTTCAAGTATTAGTGTTGTAGTTTGGTTCGAATTTCAGGTTTCTATTTGACTAAACAAAGTGCATGCACATCTCTCTTTCTGCTTCTGTCTAAAAGTTCTGCTGATCGATACTGTGACGCCTTTTCAAACACAATTTCAATAATTGTACATATCTTATAGGTCTGGAAATGTTTTGTCAACATCACACACTTCAATACTCTAAAAACATTGTTTTTATATTGAAAAAAATTCTAAAGAACCACCTAAAAGGAAGGAGATAAAAAAAAAAGGTTAAAGTAAAGATATGGTTACAATGGTCATTTTTAATTAAGGTACTTATATGATTCGAGATTACAATATACCGGATTAACAACTCCGATTTGCAGCATACCAAAATATTATTAAAATCAATAAATAAATAGCAATGAAACATGGGAGACTAAAGCCCATGTCCATGAACCCAAACAGTAACAGAATATGTATTTAGAAAGCCCCAAGATTAAAATTTACTGTGTTTCATGTCTCTTTTTTCTTACATCAAAATATGACAAGTAATTAAAGAGTATCTCTATTTTTATTACTATCCCATGATATATAGTGAAGAGTTGATAACTGGCAGATATATATGTAGATATATACGCGTCGTAGGAGAGTGTTAAGAAAGTTTAGCCTTCACGAGTGTGTAGGTTTGTATTCTGTCATTTGAAGCTCCTCTGCTAGTTTGTTGGGATCCAAGGGAACAACTTTCTGATCATTCTTGGAGACTGTAATGAAAGGGTTTGGTTATGGTGGTCTCGGATACAAACCGTGTTCCAGCAGTGCTCAGAAGAAGAATTTGACATCCCAATGCAAAAAGTAACAGGAACGTAAATAAATTGGCATTACATGAGAGATGAGTCCAAAGATACATGCAGAAGGGTGATTTTTTGTGACATGTACGTGGCATTATTTTAAAAAATTATTATCAATATTTTGTTGTTTTCCTTTTTGGGGTAGACAACATATGTTTTTTTATATTTTAAAGTGGTCCTTTAATTCCACCAATCTATGATTATTGGGTCCAATCAATTTTGTTTTTGCTGCACTACGAGTAAGATGGACCAGCTATTTATAAGCCGGGCCTAGACGAGTGGGACAAAGGGTCCTATTTTGGTATACCTAGTTGAGGTCGTTCCTTTTAACTTATATAAAATTTAATTTAATTTTATTATATGTATATATATTTTTTAAATATTAATCTACAATTTTTTTTAACTTTCTAGTTTTATAATTTCGTTATTTTTTTATATTTTTAATCGTGGTGTTTTATTTAATTTATAGCAATAGAAAAATCAAATAAAAAGTATGTGTGAGAGGAAGAACCGCACAATGATGAACATGATGAGAAGTCTTTTTGAAAAAGAACGAAATTTTAAAGAAATTTTGGTCGAAGGCTGTCAACTAGAGCATTTATATTTTAAATAGAAGTCCAACTCTAGCAGTTCAAAATATGATACCCGAAGAAGCTTGGAATAGTAGAACAGGATGCAAGTCATTTCAAAACTTTTGGTTACATAGCCTATGCACACATACCAGATAAGAAAAAGATGAAGATAGATGACAATGGAGAAAAATGTGTTTTTCTTTGTTTTAGTGTTTGTTTAAAAGCTTACAAATTGTATAATCCTAACACTAAGAAAATCATCATTAGTCGAGATGTAATCTTTAATGAAGAAATTTTTTGGCAGTGACATGTACATAGTGTTGATAATAATATTCCAACAGATTTTGATGAAGAAGAAAAAGAAGGAAGCAACTTGTGGAGATTCAAGATGAATAAGCAATCATAAGAGAACCAATTCAAGATGAGCGAGCAACTATAAGAGATCGGAGGACATAATGACTTAAAAGGAGACCGGCATGGATGCGAGTGATTATGAGGTAATAAGAATTGATCAATCCGAAGATTCACTCATTCATTTTGCTCTTTATGCAGATTGTGATTCTGTAACTTATGAAGAGGCGGGTTAACATTCAAAATAGAGAAATGCCATGGACAATGAAATTGCAACCATAGAAAAGAATAATACATGGGAGTTAACAAAACTTCCAAAAGGAATGACGACCTTTAAGTGGATTTATAAAACAAAGTTGTCAAAGGATACAAGCAAGAAGTTGACATTAACTATAAAGAAGTGTGATAGGGTCGACAAGGTTTATTCTAGAAGGCAAGAAATTATCATTTATTTAGAGTCTATTAGGGGTAATTAAGAATAAGTGTTAGCATATATTCAAAAGTCTAATTAATTTGAAAATAATTGGGCGCAGATTGTTGGGATGGAGGGATAAGAATAAATAGGGGATTTGTCATGTATTTAGGGCAACGAGAATTTTATCTAGTTTGGGAATGTCAGGAGAGACATTATTCCTCACTTGGGTGGGTTTTATTGTATTGTTGAAGTGAGGGTTTTGAGGAGAGTGGATAAATAAAAGAATAGAGGATTCCACCATTGTTGAATCCTAACAACTGGTATCAGCTTGTCGGGGGACCAGGGGAATCTGTGGATTGTGCAATCACAGACACAAAAGATGGAAACTATCGAAGCAGCTTTGGTAAAGCTTAGTAATAAAACAGACAACTCGAAACTCGTATGGAGGAAGATCGAGCTTGTTATACAAACATGGAGGCAATGATGCTTTCCATTAATGAGATGATGAAGACGATGGGGGATCGTTGGGCGGAGGACGATAATGGGCGAGAGCGCTGCGACTTCCGTGGGATCGATGGTCCTCAGGGCTTTCGGCGAAAGAGAACGATGCCAGAACAGTGGCAGAAGCTGGATGTCCTGATCTTTCACGGGAAAGAAGCATTCTGGTGGCTAGATCGCATGGAGCAGTACTTCACCCTCTGGGTGATTCCAGAGGATGGGTGGTTGTCAGTGACGACGTTCACTATGGAGGGACGTGCTTTAACTTGGTTTCGGTGGTGGGAACATACGACATAAGTCCAGCAGTGGGCCAATTTCAAGGACGTAGCGTTGAAGCAATTTGAGTCGAAAATTTTACAGAACCCATATGAAATGTTGCTAGGGGTCCGTCAGAATACCACGGTGAAGGAATTCTGGGATCAATTTGAACTTTACACCGTTACAATCCTTCATTATTTAAGCGGGAAAAACTTGAAATAGCCCTTCATTGTCATTTGGCTGGTGTTTTATGTGTGTTGCATTATATTTTGCTGCTAGTCTTCCTACTCCAGTTACTTAAGATATAATGTTGACCACATAAAACACTAACTAAATAACACATAAAATACTAGCCAAATAACACATAAAATACTAGCCAAATAACACATAAAACACTAGCAAAACACCAGCCAAATGTCTCTTATATATCACCTAGGATCAGCTGCCACCTAGAGATGTTAGCTGCTAGGATAATTCAAAACAGTGGAAGTCCTTATGCGAGTCCTATTCTTTTGGTGCAGAAGAAGGATAACACTTTGTGTTTCTGTGTAGATTACAAAGCTTTGAATCAGGTTACCATACCAGATAAGTTTCTCATTCCTGTGATAGATGAACTCCTCAATGAATTAGCTGGGGCTAATGTATTTTCAAAACTGGATTTGAAAGCAGGATACCACCAGATTTGAATGAAAATAAAGGATGTGGTGAAGACGGCTTCCCGCACGCATGAAGGTCATTAACAATTGACGCAACCGGGGTCATGACGGGACGACGATCCGAAAAAAGATAAATAATAAAAATGAATTTGAAATTTTAAGAAAATGGGAGTCGCCACCATAGTTTTCATGGAACTATGAAAAACCAAAGAAAACAAAGATAAGGCTGATCTATGAAAACCGGATTGCGAGTCCGGGAGCCGGTTACGCGTGGGGAAGGTATTAGCCCCCCACGGCGCCCGTCCTAAGATGGTACCTTTAACTGAATAGAATCAAATGAGTGTAATTTTTGAAATATTTATTTTTTATGAGAAATAGAAATAAAAGCAAACAAAATAATTTTTATTTAGAAAAGAGCCCGACAAGGTTTAACCTCGCTCCTACGTATCTCCATCAAAGATGGAGAATCAGGGTTACGTAGTTCTATAAGTAGAAGACTGTTTGTTGGTTGGTGATTTTTAGTTTTTGAAGATTTTTGGTATATTTTTAATTTTAGATGAATTGATTTTTTTTTTAAATTAAACTTCATTTTAGATATCGCTTGACGCGTATGACCCTTTGATATTCCTAGTTGAAAATGTTTTAGGCTGAGTTCAAGAGGGGGGGTGAATTGAACTTTGAAAGATTTTATCTAATTTCGACCTTTGAAAATAGTTTTCGCAATCTGAAAAACTTTAATGAATCTTGGTATTAAAGATATAGAGTACTATAAAGAAATAAATTGATTCAAGGCACGAATGAATCAATTTGTTATATTGACATATATAAGCACACAACAAATTCTCAATCACACTGAATTGTAAATTCACAGCAGCACATTAATCAGATCAGGTTCACACTGTTTTAATTTCAATATACACTTAATACAGAAACACACAAAATCAAACTTGAATGAGAGCAGAGAAGAGCAGTATTACAAAATACTAATTTAACACTTCTAACACATCACTACACTGATCTGATAAAGTTTCCTACCACCAGTAATTGATGCAAATCAATGTCAGCACAGGATCAAACACACAAAAGTATCAAGAATCACACTGCAGCAATAAACTCTTAAGTATGCAGCAACTCAGATTCTTAACATTGCAGAACAATTCTCAAATCAGATTTGTTCAGAATTAAAACTGATGTGACATTACAGATTATTCAGTTTCCCAGCAATGCAGTCAATTTCCAGTTAATGCTGTGTGTAATTCAATGTTTGAAAAGAAACAATCTGTTAATCAAAATTTCAAGAACAACTACAATAGAATAATCAGAATCAACACACAATTCAAGTTACAATGCACACATCAATATTCAGCAGAGGACTTAAACCAGTTTTATCAAGATTACCGAAAAATTAATTCAATCTTTTAATTCAGTGTG
>Ga0209489_105886_pt1 | contig 20555 bp, 8 predicted proteins | sample SiratrowhiteBW_FD_187527 | JGI IMG/M metagenome (GOLD analysis project Ga0209489, IMG submission 187527) | Root nodule microbial communities of legume samples collected from California, USA - Siratro white BW (SPAdes) (version 2) | ecosystem: Host-associated > Plants > Roots > Nodule | place: USA...
ATAAGGTAGTTAAAACAGTTTTGGAAAATAAGGTACTGAACTATTATGAACTGATTTCAAGTTAAGCCGAATCAATTTATTCGTGTCTGAGCATAACTGAATTAACAGTTTTGGAAAACAAAGTACTGAACTATTACAAACTGATTTCAGGTTAAGCCGAATCAATTTATTCGTGCCTGAGCTTAACTGAATTAACTATTTTTCTGAAAATCTGGTTTGAGCTCTTCTTCTATAAAACAGTGGGTTTTTCAAGTACGAAAAACAAGAAAAAGAAAGAGAACAGAGAAAAGAAAGAAGAGAGATACATTTCTGAAAAATCACAATCGTTTTGAAATACATTTTGTGAGAAATACTGTGAGAGATTCTGCTGTTTTCATAATAATCATTTTCAAAAGAGGACTTTTACTTGAAGAATCAATTCTGACTAAAGTGTGCTACTGGGTTTCTTCAAGACTGTGTACAGGCCTTTCTTTCTGCGCCAATCAGGGAGTTTTTCTAAACCCTTCTTGATCCTGTTTGAATTAAGATTTGAGGTGTTTTCATTGTAATTCTGTGAAATTCATTTAATGTTTGTACTGGTTTGGGCTTTAGAAGTAAGCCTGTGTTTTCTGCTGAAATTGATTGGAAGCTGCGGGGAGCAGTAAATCAATTTGCAGGGTTCTGATTTCTACAGGGAGTAGAAATTGACTGGTCTGGGCTATAGGAATTAGCCTGGGGTTTTCTGCTGAAATTGATTGGAGGCTGCAGGGAGCAGTGGATCAATTTAGCAGGGTTCTGATTTCTACGATGAGTAGAAATTGACTGGTTTGGGCTACAGGAATTAGCCTGGTGTTTCTGCTGAAATTGATTGGAGGCTGCGGGGAGCAGTAGATCAATTCAGCAGTGTTCTGATTTCTACAGGGAGTAGGAATTGGTTGATTAATTGTATGTGAACAATTAATTGAGTTAGTGGAACTTTCTTTAAGTTGTGCAGAGAAGACTAGACGTAGCCCTGTGTGGTGAACCAGTATAAAATTGATTGTGTCTCTTCTTCTTGAACCTTTTTCTTATCATCTTGATTTGTTCTTGCACTGCACATTGAATTAAATTGAAAGATTGATTTAATTTTAGGTAATCTTGATAAAACTGGTTTAAGTCCTCTACTGTATATTGATGTCTGCAATGTAACTTGAATTGTGTGTTGATTCTGATTATTCTACTGTAGTTGTTCATGAAATCTTGATTAACAGACTGTTTTTCAAACATTGTATTACATACTGCATTAATTGGAAATTGATTGCATTGCTGGAAAATTTAATAATCTGCAATATCACATATCAGTTTTAATTCTGAACAAATCTGATCTGAAGGTTGTTTTGTAATATTAGGAATCTGAGTTGCTGCATACTTAAGAGTTCATTACTGCAGTGTGATTCTTGATATTTTTACTGCAAGAATTGTGGATTTAATCCTGTGCTGACATTGAAATTAACTGATAATTGACTTTGGCTGAATTAGTGTAGTACTGCAGAATTGATATCATTGTTGTGTTCTTGGTGAAACTAAATAATTGAATCTGCATTCTGAATTAGTTTTACGTCTGTATTAATTGTGTTAGGGAAATTTATAAGATTTACTAATATTGATTGAAACCACTGTAGTGCTTTGTTAGGAGTTTTAAATTAGTATTTTGTAATACTGTTCTTCTCTGTTGTCATTCAAGTTTGATTTTTGTGTGTTTCTGTTCTGAGTGTATACTGGAATTAAAACAGTGTGAACCTGACCTGATTAAAGTGTTGCTGTGAAATTGCAATTCAGTATGATTGAGAATCTGTTGTGTGCTTATATCTGTCAGTATAACAAATTGATTCATTCGTGCCTTGAATCAATTTATTTCTTTACTGTACCCTATATCTTTAATACCAAGATTCATTAAAGTTTTTCAGATTGCGAAAACTATTTTCAAAGGTCTAAATTGGTTAAAATCTTTCAAAGTTCAATTCACCCCCTTTTAAACTCAGCCTAAAACGTTTTCAAATATGATAAAATAATTACCCTTCCATTAATTTTTTTATGATCGATATTATCTTGGAGGTATAACAAACGAGAGTTGAGTTGTTAAACTTCAACTAATATGTTGATGAAATTGACTTAAAAGATATTTATGTTATATTTCGAGTATCTCAAATGTAAGTATGGATAATAATATTATAGGCTTTTCTTGGATGTGTAGTTACTTTTGTTGTTTACCGTTTTTAGTTAGAATATAAAATGTAATATTTTTACTTTAACCATATTAAAAAGAATTGACTCACCATTAGAATATCATTTTGTTAAAAAGAATAAGCGATGATGTGAGATAGAAAAAATATGGAGAGAGCGGAAAAAGGAAAACATAACAACACAGAGTTAGAGAACACTTTTTCTTGTCCTTGAATTCTTTTAAGAGATAGAAATATAAAGATTAACAAAGCGAAATATAGAGCAAAAGAGCATTAAGGTTGTAGAAGATAAAATGAGACAATAAAGATTGTAAAAGGTTTGCTTTGTGATTCAAGTCAAAGTTCTCAAGAATTCTTGAGTGGTGTAACTTATTAGAGGTTTCAAAGTGAGATAACCTGATATGAGTAAATTCACTTCAACTTGAGTTAAAAATTAGTCAAATCAAACCAACTCACTTTATGAAAAGTCAACAAGTTTTCAGCCTGAATCAATCCACACAGGTTGGTTGACTAAGTGATTTGACTCACTAGATTTTTAAAAATTATAAATAACTTTTTTATTAATGTTTATATATATAAGACCATTATAATAGTGTTGAATATTTAGGTAGCTAATAAATATTCAAATTTAGAATATCTTCAAATTATATCTCTTATTTTGATATTGGAATGGGTCAATCCACCTATAACTTGCTTTGAACCCTTTTGGCTCATAGATTAAGTGAGTTGAGTTGATTTTGAGCCATAAATAAAAGCTCTTCAATTTCCAATCCAAGTTGTCTCAAATTATGCTAGGTCAAGCTGACTCGGAGATTACAACCCATGTTCACACCTCTAACCTTTTCATTTAGCTAGTGCGGAAAAGACATTAGCTAGTGATAATAAAAGAGTTGAAGAGTACAGTTTTGAAAATGGTTTCGGATGGGAATAAAAATAAAGGAGAATGTGACATATTAGCCAGAAAATTCTTATTTTATTATAAGGTAAAGATATATAGTAAGTGAAGTACTATTTGTGTGCTTGAAATATATGAGTGTTGTGTAATTAGTTCCTAAAATTTTCTTCAGTTTTCAAGTTAGTCCTTTCATTAGGAACTTTGTTAAGCCATATTTAATTCTTGCTCACACCTTTTCTCACTACTTTTAACAGAACCAATGAATTTAGCGTTTGCATCCTTGAATAATATGTGTTAGCACTTAAGTCCTTGAAAAAAAATTTAGGTAAATGAGTGCCTATAGTTTGTTATTTTTGACACATTCATACTTTTGACATTCTCTATTAGTAAGTTCATTAATGCATTAATAATGCAACGTCAAATTCAACATTAAACTGTGCAAACAAAAATAATGTTGTAAGCAAGAAGCTAAAGAGAAAGTACATTGTTGTAAAATTCTAAAGATGTGACCTTGTAGGTCAAAATTAGAGGAGTCGTAAGCATAATGAATATTCACTAAATCAAGATTTGAAGAATATGAAAAAGGAAACTAGTTATGTAATTGTGCATGCCTTGCTTGAATATGCTGCAAATGTCCAACAACCGCTTGTTGGAACTGTTAAAGAACTAGTTGAACATCAACTAGTTGAACATCAACTAGTTGAGATTGAAGTTACCAAATTTGCACTAACTTCATAAGCAGTTGAAGGATAGGATCCTAATCTAGGTCTATCTCTAATGCATCTTATGTCAAATTCAGGACTAAACCAAATATGAAGTTAAAATGTTTTTTGTTGTAATTTGATATGGTTGTATTTTAGTGAGTTTAATAATGATAATATTTTCAAAGCTTTATTTTTGTTGTAATGTGAACTATGGATTTTATAATTTATTTTAATGGACATTTTCAATACACAAATTATTTTACTTTAATTTAATTTTTGTTTTCTTACAAAGCATCTACATATTACTTAATAAATCTAACGTAAATGAACCACTAAACTAAATATACATTTATATTACTTGTTAAATAAAAAAATAACAAACAAAACTTATGTTTTCTAAGCAACAAACAACATTTAACTTTGTTATTGTCCTTATGATAATTAAGTGTGAAAAATAAGTAAAACACAAGAAGGGAGAATAAATTGTCTAAAATGTGATCAAAAGATTATAGGATTGCTCATTAGATAGGGGTTTCGTCTTTCGACTTTTATAAGATTAAACACTCTCTTCTAATTTGTTATATGAACACAAAAATTTTCTTATGATGTTATTTTAAGACACAATAAGATTTTGAAATTGGTTTACCACTTTTTCAATTCAAAACTATTTTCTTTTTTTTTCTTGAAAGATAACTTATATAGGTGATAAACAAAAGAGTCGTTGCAATTTCTTTTCTAGTTGTTGAGCAGCTTCTAACTCACTTGAACGTCTTCCTTGCATCTGTTGAGCTTGGATGTAGAAGATTCATTAACAATTGATGCATGCATTAAACGCTATTCTTTTATTCAAACATCTTAATGGCTAATTGAACTTATCAGGTCTTGATCAGGGTGTTTGTACTTGAAACTATGTAAAACATTGAACTATATCGAGCAAAATGTCCTTTTGAGTGTTGACAAAGCAAACACTAGATAGTTGGTGAAACAAAACAACTTCACCTTATTTTCCTAGAGATCATTGGTGTGACAAAAGCTTTGTGCAAATCCTCTTGTAAGTCTGAAGGAATGAACATTCCTTACAACATAGAACAAACATATATTTGCGAAATACAATGTTAGCTTAAGATTATGTACATATCAATGTTTATCAGACGTAAAACAAGACTACATCATGCTATATTGTCTGATAGACGAAACACTTACATCATTACTTGATATGTTGTTAAACAAACACTTCAATCTTATAAACAAAACATGATCATGTTTTATGTTTTTTTGTTTGCAAAAATCATACATATTCTTTTTTAGAACATGAAGAAGTTAATATTAAAGAGTGACAATAAGATGAATGTGTCAACGACATCCAATTATAAGATACTCACTTGCTTGCTTTAATAAAAATATATTTGAATGAACATGATGGTCGATGCTTATATTTTTCAAGAAAGAAAACTAATAACTTCACTCATTTTATATTAGAACGTTTTTATCATAAAGGACAAATCATATTAACCATAAAAAAATGTGTAAACACGTCTCTTGGAAAGGTAAACATAATTTAAGAAAATTAGTAATAGAAAAACTAACTTAGCATTAAAATAAAAATTATGGAAACTCAAATGTGGCTAGAATTATGTCATGATCAAATAGACCATTTATAGGGATGCAAACGTTACTTCATACAATATGTAATGAAATAAGTTAGTCAAATATAGTAGCTTTAATAATAATAATAATAATAATAATAATAATAATAATAATAATAATAATAATATATTATTATTATTATTATTATTATTATTATTATTTTGAGAAATTTGATTTTCTTTTATCGTATAGGAGTTCACCTTTTTTGACTAAAAATTCATTGCATATAGAGTATCGTACACGTTCATTCTTTTTTTTATATATATTTTTAATTTGTTTTAATACGTACGTAGTTATTATATTTCAGTTGTATGAAAGAAATTCCAATTTTACTACGTATTATCCATATGGCTAGTTAAATTAAAAATCATATATTATTTTGTTCCAAAATCGAAATGGAAAAGTTTAAAAGAAAATTAATCGAAACATAAATTGGATATTTAAAATTATAAATAAAATTTTACTGTAAAACATAAGCATTTAAATATATAAAAATTCTTATAGTCAATTTTCAAAGTTACTGACTAATAGTTTGAAAGGCATCATATTCCATAGATTCCATTGACTGGATTACTAGGTCAAGAACAACCTAACACGCAAATCGGAATCCCTTTTGATAATCAGAATAGGATGTTGAAATATAGTTTTATTATATTTTTAATAATACATATTTATAATTAGATAATATAAATTTTCTTTTAGTTTGGTTATGTACATAATTTGACTAGGTATATTTTTATTAAAGTTTCATGTTATTTACACTCATGAGCTTCATGGCTATGTAAATAAGCTCCACTAAGGATGGTTCTCTAAAACTAAGAGAGATAATATGTATGTCATGTTGCATAAATTGTTGAAATGATAGCTGAACTTGCTCATGTTCTTCATAAGAATATTGAGAAAATTATGGCTCGAAAGACTAATATTAAGAGTACAGTGGCTGCAAAAAATATGACTCATTGCATTTCATGCTTGTATTCTTGATGATATTGAAGTGAAAAATAATTTCTATACGAAAGGTGATTAATCAAATAATCTAAACCATTTTCACAACTAAAAATAATAAAAAATTGAAAAAAAAATACAAACACAATCATAATGAAAATCACTCATTAAAGCTGTATGTGTTTTTTATGTTAAAAAAAAAACAGAAATTAAAAATAAATATAAAAACAGCAAAATTAAAAACAAAAATAGAAAAATTAAAAACAATGTCATAAAAAAATAAAATTAAAAACATAAACAAAAACAACAAAAATTCAAATAGAAATTGAAAAAATAAAAATAAAAACAAAAAACATCAAAGATTAAAGATAAAATATATAAGATTGAATAGGATAAACATTAGAAATTTTTAATTCAGTTTTTTTCAAATTTATAGGATTAAAAATATAAGTCAAACTAAAATAGGAACTAATTTCTTTTTTTCAACAAAAAAATAAGGAAGAACATTAACATTTGATCACAATAATTGAAAAATTAAAACAGAATTGAAAATTGATAAAAATAGAAGAATTGAAAATTGACAAAATAGAAAATAATAGACGAATAAGAAAATTAGAAACTAAAATTTAATTAAACTCCTATAATGATGTTAAATTTTCATCATTGTCATTTTCAATCAAATAAAAAATGAATTAAAACCATCTAATGTAATATCTTAAATCATATGGTGCTTGGCATAGATCGTTTCCAACATCAAAAGTTAACAGAATTGAAGTATTTGTTAATCTAAGTCATCTTCCAATGAATTTAATTATAATCATAGTTAAGCAGGATTCATATATCATTTGTATAAAATGTTATTAGAAAGAATAATAAACAAAAAAATGGGTTTTTGTTGATGAGCAATTAAAATGAGTTAGAAAGGAGATTGATTCTCAAGTTCATTTATTATTGAATTCTTCATAAGTTCTCATGATTATTATTCTCCATCCAAATTTTAAATAGAATTGAATTTAACCAAACAGGTATCAATCAAAATATAATTAATCAAACAAGTGTCCATTTACCTCACTCATCTCCAAGTGTCTTCTTGTGGATTTATAATCTTTTACCTGTTGAATTAAGAATACAATATATTGTTCAAAATAAAGCAACCTAAACAAGAATCTCAAATAAATAAAAGAATCAAATTATGAACAAGCATTAAAAATAATTTCAATAACAGAAAGTAGAATTCAAAAAGACTATATTGTTAAAACAAATTGTTATAGAGATTGAAGAACAAAACTAAATCATAAAAATCTTCAAAATTCAATGTGATATCACAACAGAATTATACAAAAGCTCAAAATTCAATCTACAAAGATTTGACTTTCCATGCGGACCATAAGAAGAAAATTATAAAGAAGAAGAAAGTAGAAAATTAAAGAAAATTATGCAACTAGGTTAGAACATCTCTAGTGTGTAGTGTCCGATAATGATCTTCCTCCTCATGGCTTCTATATATTTATAAGTTTCTTCTTTTCCTTGCAGATTTCAAATTTAGATTTTGTTTCAAATATTGTTTCCTATATTTTTTTTCTTAAATTTGGTAGATTTTATTTATGAGATTTTGTGTATTCTCAAATTTTGTTTTCAGTTTCTAAAATTATATCTATTTGTTTTTAAATCTGTTCCAAATATATAAATTGAACTTTGACTAATCAGACCCACCGACATCAATGCAGCAGATTCTTCCATAAGATTGTCTATTGCAAAAAGATGTAGATTGTCTATTGTATTAGAAATTCTAAAATTAATCAATAATTATAGTCAAACACCAAATAAACCTAATTAGATAAATTTCAATTTAAACAGTAGATTTATTTATAATTATAGTTTAAAAGGTTAAGAGTAAATATTTTAAGTATAGATAAAAGTATATTCATCATGAATCATGACACTAAAATTATTTGTGTGAAGTGGAAGATAGATATAAAAATCAATATGGAAAACATTTGAGAATGGTTTAGTCCTAAATCTTGGATAGCATGACGTAGAAAATTCTGTAACTCATATTGATCTTGTATTAGGGTGTACTTTGGAAGCAAATTTCTACTTTAAGTTTCTAGTATAATACTATCATGATATTATTAAGAAAATTAAAAAATAGGAAATTTGTATTGTAAGAAATCGAAAACACAAATCGAATTGAAGTTAATAGAAACATCAATCAAAGCAAAAAGCATAAAAATGGTGAGATTTTTTATCTGTATTTACGAAAGTGATGTAAACCTTTTTTTACCAAAATAAGTAAATCGTGTAACGAAAGTACAATTTCTAAAGATGAGATCATATGACAATAACACAATTCCTTACGCGAGAGTTAATCTAATCAAAATCAAGAAAGAAATTTGTGCTTTAGTTGAACAACTTTACTTTATTGAAGTAATTGGTTAAACCAAAATCTTGCTCAAGTCTCACGACTTTAGAGTGGAAAGACATAAGTGAACTTTTATTATTGTGACACTATCTCAACCAAGGTATTTTGAATTTTAAAAAAGTTGTAACCTCCTAAAGTTTAAGATAATTAAGAAAAACAAAAAATTGAGAATGAAATTAAGAAGTAACTACCTAACATTTAAAATAACTAAAAAACCAAAAAAAAACTTAAAATTAAATTAATTTGTAACCTATTAATGTTTAAAATAATTGAAAAAACTAAAAATGAAATTAAGTTGTAATATCCCTAAGGTTTAAAATAATTAAAAAAAATAAGTTATAACTTTTAACGTTTAAAATAATTTTAAAAAATGCCAAAATAGTATGATCTCAATTAACGTTAATTAAAATAATTTAAACCCCTAATATTTATATGTAACTCTCTTGTGAGATAATGCTCTAGTAATACTACTTCTTTATATAAAATTGTTTCATTCACACAACTTATTTATTTTGATGAAAAAAATATTATATCACTTTCATAAATACAGAAAAAAATTGTATCATTTTAGTACTTTTCTTCAATCAAATGGATCAAATAGAGAAGGGATGAGAATTTTACGAGAAAAATTTTGTCTATTCGAATTTTCATTAGATGATTACCAAAAATGTAATTAACAATTATGAACTCATAATTACAATCTCAGATCAATGTCATTCTTACACACAACTCTCGCATAGGTTATCAATTGATTGCCTAGCCTCGTTTTGATTCAAAATTAATCAATTCTAAAATCGGTCCACTTCAATTAAATAAACAAAGTATAATTCACAATCATAAAATAATATTAATCGAAATTGAAAAGCAGCAAAGAAAAAATATTCATATAAAATTTATAAAATACAATGGAAACTTAAAGTTTAACCATATTCACTTCTGCCCTTAAATGTATTAGTCTTTCGTCTTCCATGGTCATTGCATGGAAGATTGAAAAGGAATAGAACAAAACTCAAAAAAGAAAATTAAACCATAAAAAGATTGTATACTAAAAAGATGATTATTATAATTACATGCTTCCTATTTATATATAAATAGTAAAATATATCAATTCTTAATTAAACCTAGTAATGGAATATTTAGTAAAAAGATAAATTTTTCATATTAACGATGGGATAAGATAATATCTTCATCCTAATAATGATGAAAGAAGATAAGATAAAAAAAAAAAAAAGTATTAAAATCAATTTTTGCCTTTATTTATTTGGCAATAAATTTGTCTTAACTGTCTTCATAAAAGTTATAGATAATTTTGTTCTTACAATTCCAACACTAGTTTTAAATCAATTCAACCTCCACATCTCCAAATATTAAACATATGTAAGATTGCCAACAAAACAATGTGTTGAAACTTTCTAACCCCTTTACTACTTTAATCCATTAGAATTAATATAAGCCATTTAGGCATTAAATTATATCTACTTATCTTTCCAGAATCATTCAAGCATCAAAAGTTGACCTTTCTAGCTCCATTGTGTGGACGACAATATCATTATATAGAGAGAAAAAAAAAAGTTGACAATTACTGACAATTAAATCCAATGTATGTAGGTGACTGAATTTTTTTTCTATAATATATTTTTTTATTTAAATTACAATAGAGCTCTTTCAACTTTAATTATCAAGGTTGTTCAATGTGTAAGTTCAGAATTGGGTTTTTCGATAACTAAATTATCAATTGTGCACATGACGCCACTTGATTTTTTTTCTTTTTTGCAATTTTTAAAAGGGAAGAAAAAATTATAAAAATAAAAATAAAAAGTATTCTAATTTGAAATTTGGATTTGTGAACAGTCAGAGAAATATTAGAATAAAGTGGTTTAAATTAAATAAATATTGATTTGGGTAGTGTAAGTAAATGTAAAATATAAATTATTATTAATTTAAAATTTTTTTAATTATTTTTATGATGATAATTAATTTTTTCAATGTTAAAAAAATTCAACAGAAGTTCTTAAAGATTTGTAATAATACATTAGAAAGGTAAAATTATTTAAATCGATTATGAAAGAATTTATTTTACGTTATAAATTCGGTTAGAAAAGTTAAAAATGATTAACAATGAATATGAAGATAAAATTAAAATTTAAAATTGCAAAAATAAGAAATAATTATAATTATTCCCATCGAATAATTATTTAATATAAAATTTATTTTTATATTTACTGGAATATAATAATAAATTGATGTAATGATATTTGGAGAAAACTTATTTAAACAATACATATATAAATGATATTGTAATATTTAAATACTTAATAAATATTAATTGAAATTTAAGAATTAAAGATGTATGGATATTAGTTTAAAGTTCTTTTATGATAGGTATCAACTTTTTTTTAGTTTTGTTTAATTCTTTTTAAGGGAGTTTGTTTTATACTCTTTTATTTTTCCATGGATTAAGTTTTGTTCCCATATTTTTGTCTTTTTTTATATATTTTAGATGATGACTGGATTTTAAAATGTTAGCCAAATTGTCACGCTGAGATTTATAGTTCATATAGATAAATAGTATATGTTATTTTAAATGAATATACATTCAATCAAGTGTAAATATTTTTATGTCATGTTGGTCAATATAATTATCTCTTATACAAATATTTGGTTTGGACAAAATTTGTTCTCATAATAAATTAACTTATAAAACCAAAATTAGAACTACACTCAACTTTTTCTGAACTTTATTTACAGTTAAATTATCTTTTATATTTTTCCTTTTCCCCAAGTCAAATTAAAATTAATCTCAACATTTTTAGTTATTTATTTTGAATTTTTTCTCCCTCTCTTCTCTTTTTTCTCCATTAAAAAAATAGGCTGAAATTCGGCTTGTTCAAGAACTTAATTTCAACTTGTTCTTCTGATGCGGAAGAGGTTATTTCTCGTTGAGAATTTAGGTAAGTGGGAACCAAATTCCCAACATGAACAATAGATAGGTCTAATTTGGTAAATAAATTGGGGATGAGTTTATTTAGGTATGTTTTTTTGAAAAGCAGTTTATTTAAAAAAAAAAAAAAACTCCGTAACCTATCTTTAGTGTTGAACTACGGATATAGTATCAATTATTACTTTTTAATATTATTTTATTTAAATTAAATAAATCGCATAGGATCATTGTAATAACTTAGAAGATCTCTCATGTGAGTAGAAGTGATAAAAGTGGAATGAGGATTTGATTATTATATTATTAAATTGACTGAAAATGCCTATTTGTTTATAGAAAAAGTTAGTAATCAAGTCTCATTCTCACTTAAGCCACCATCACCATCTCTCTAAAACCTCTAACTTTCATTTTCTCTGACTTCTCTCTAAGACTTCGCATCGATCTTCCATCATTTTCTTGAGCAGAGCCCACCATTAGACTCGTGGCGGAAAACAGAGCAAGTCTACCCAATCAGAATCTCCAATAGAGTAACTTCATTTTCTGTCCCTTTTCTTAGAGTCAATTTTAGTTTTTCGGTTTCCTCTACTTACTGAGCTTGCATGTGGCCTTTGAGCCATCAGACGGTGCCTCTGTGAGCTCAGCTTCCTAGTCTGTTAGCCTGATCGTTGATCAGAGATCTTTTGATGCAAATTCGAGTTCTTGAGGACCTTAGGCTATTGAGATTGTTATAGAGAATTTCAATTGCAATTCAAGTAAGGGAAGCTAACCTTAAGTTTGTGCTTGTTTGGTTTACAAATTTAAGTCTTGAATAGAGAAGTTAATGATTGTAGTAGTTGTACAATTTGTATCTAGTAAAGTTTCCTGCAGGTCTGAAATGTTTGATTAATGTTGAATTGAATGTTGCATGTATGAGATAATTGTGTGAAAATTGATGGTATGTTGATATGTTTAATAGATAATTTGTGCTAGGATAGATCATTCATCGTGTATGTGGGTTGATTTTCACCCAATTTAGCCATCTGAGGCATGCATGGTAACTCTGATGTAGTGGATACTGTTGGTTTTTCTGCATTTTTCACCCAAGCTAGGTAATTTCGCCCAAGCGAAGTCACTTGGGAACTTGAGAGGTCCTCTCAAGTCCAATTTTACCCAGGCGATAAGTGTTTCGCCAGGGACAAAGGTAATTTTGCCCAGGCGAGAGTATAGTTGCCCAAGCGAGAATGACCCTAGAACAAGTATGCTCTTTGGACTCTTTTCACCCAAGCGAGAGAATTTTCGCTCAAGCGAAGGGGATTCTCGCTCAAGCTAGATTTTCGCCCAAGCTAAAACCAAAAAATAAAATAAAAATAAATTTTTTTTTTTTTTGGCTTTCTATTTTGATTGATTGATTCTTTGGTAATGCAATGTATGGATTTAACAAGATAGATTAATCGATAATTCAAATTTAATTGTATTGATGATTTAGGAATTTCTTTCATTTTTTTGAGATTGAGTTTGAGATTGAAAAGTGAATGAATGAATTAGTAGAGATATATGTTATGATGTGATATTAATAGGGTATTGATGAAGTTGGTCAAGGCCTAGGCATAGTGTTTTCAGAAAAGAAAACACATGTGTCTGGTTAGTTAGGAAGTGTATTGTCTAAGGATCAGGTGAATGATTGATATCCTGACTCTACTAGTAGTATGAATCAAATAGACGATTATTACTAAGTGGTGAGAGTCAAAGGAGGTCTGAACTGGGTGACTGCAGCTTGAAACATAGTTGGTCAGGAAAGTCTCAGGGGGACTAACCCTGTCATACATGATTGATGATTCATTTGTGTGGAGGCTGTGTGGGTTCACAACATGGAGATGTATAATAGGTGCATATCTCGAGGTCTATTCAATGCACGAGTCTTCCGAAAGTAGAGTCAAGTTTGTAGTGTGTCAGTGTCCTATATTGTGATGGTTGCATATGTAACTGAATGAAAGACTTGAGTGGTGTTAATCTTTGTGTTTGAATTGAAATACTCAGTATTATTAAAAATTTGGTTAGCTTACCCTTTGTTTTGTTGTACTTTTGTTTTGATATCTGTCTACAATGATCGTGTGTTTTTGACACGGGAGTAGATGGTGTTGCAGATGGGTCTGTGGATAATTATTTGGAATGAGTGGTGCTTTTAGGCATAAACTAAATTTGAAAATTAATTTGGAGATATTTTGTAATTATGGTTTAGTAAAATTCTGAAGGCAGAATTTTTAAATATTTTAATTTAAAGGATTACTGTATGTTGATGAATCTTAATAATGATTAGTAGAATGTTAAGCTTTATACATGTTATTTTTTGGGTATTGAGCTTATAGTATAATGCTTAACTTTATGCATGCTATTTTTGGGTGTTACAATCATAATATATAGGAATTATTTTTTTTAGCTAAATTCATAAAAATAAAATAATTGATTAATTAATTTAGGTTAAAAATAAAACAATACTAAAATATTTTATATAATTTTAAAATAAAAAATTTTATAATATCATACCCAAACAAATTATAATATTTTTAATTATTTTTTTATAATTACAGTTGAACATTAATTTTAAACTACATTTATGAAAAAACAGTTCTAAATATAACACTTTTCTTTAAAATCTCCCATTTTTAAAGTTAAAAAACCTCACCCAATCATCAATTATTTTACTTAAACCCACAATATATTTGGACTAACATATCTCTCTCTCCTCTCGCTTTCCTTTCATCTCTTGTCTCTCCCTTCAACATAGTGTCATAAAATAATTAATGTTTACGTTCTTAATTCTTAAATATTTAATATTATTTTTAAATTATTAAATATTTTCAGGTATTTATATTATTTTGAATTATTATGTTAACATGTTTTAATCATTAAATGTTTTAAAATAAACTAATATTTATTTTAAGTAGCGTTTAAATTTAAATGTTATTTTTTAAAATATATACTTATAAACATTTTTTTAACACGGTCAAAATTGAATTATTCTATGCACACCAAAAGTTTAAATTAATTTATTCAAATAAAATATTAAAAAATTAAATCCAAACAGTTCAAAATTTCTCACATCAGATTCCAAAATCTTAAAATTCTTCTTCCAAATAAAAGCCTTATATATTTACGTCATCCATTATTGGAACATGCATTTTAGGCCAAAGTAAAGCCATACAAAAATTAAATTGATTAAATTTCTCCATAGAGTATATTAAAACAATTAAATGGAATACAAAGCCTCTCATTATGATATGTATAGAAAAGAAAAAAATGCACAACAATATTGTTTGGTAGAGTAATAACCCCATGTCTTAAAAGAAGTATATTTCATATTAATTTGTTGGAAAATTGAGTACGGTTTCAAGTGCACTTAATGCCACATGATGGGACCAACTAACTCATAACCATTGTTAGGTCACACAATTTGAAGATTTAGTTTCTTTGTCTACATTGGGTTTCTTCTATTAGATAGATAATCACTAAAAGAAGTAATGAACCAAGTATGTCCTCTTCCACCACCTTGTCACCTTTTGATGTTATCTTTTAGGTAACCACTTGACAAGGTTTTTCCACTAGAAAACCTGAAAATGGAGTTCAGAATTCAATCAATATGGCATTATGGTGTTTCAAAGTACAACCCCTTATGGTTTACCATTTTTTTTGTCAATCTTAGTTTTAAAAATTATTTAAGTTTCAAAAGAAAAATTGCCTTGTACTTGATAGATGTGTGTTAATGATAGATTAGGCTAATGCACTACTTATTTTTCAGCACACTGTAATTTTCTGAATTAATGTCTTAATTTAATGTTTGTATGTATGACTATCTATCAAATCAAGGGTTTGATTTTTGATTTTGTATTTAGAGAAAGATCTATTTAAGGGATATTAGTTTCTGAAGTAAATATAAGTATTTGGGAGGATTAGTCTTTAAATTTAAGTTAAGAGATATTCCAAATTCATAAATAAAAACTATTTTTTTTAATCATTTTACTTATAAAAAGTATTGTCTAGATTGATTTTAAGCAAACCTGTAATCTCACTCTCTCTTTAATTTCATACCCACCATTTTGGTTCCCCATATTTTTTTCTATAATTACAATTTTCAGATTTTATAATGTGTAACTTTTACGATCCTCAATTTTACATTGTGTTTATTTTCTATTTTTTATTTTAATTAATTAAATTATTTCTTAATAAATGAATATATTTTTTAAAGGTTAATTTAACTAAAATAAAAAAAATTAAGCATATACAATATTGAAGGTTAGATCAAAATTGTGAACTTCTAAAAACACGGAGATTACGATCATAAGAAGATAGGGTGCAGAATTGCAGAAAAGAATTAATTGCAATTTTGCTTGAGTTTGTTTGATGAATCTTTTACTTTGTTTGATGAATATTTTACTTGTCAAGAAATTAACTATTTAAGGGTTCTGTTTAATTGAATTTCTTTATTTTTTTTTATAAGAAAACTAATATCTCCTCTATATTTTAGAGAAATTTTGAAAAAAAAAAACTATTTTTTCTGAAAAAGTTAGTCTGCGTTTCGTAAAATTGTCTTTTTATTATATAATTTACATAACTAAATTCAAAGTAGATATCTAGATTTTTTTTAATGTGTTCCAATATTTGTATTCATGTACGTAATACAATTATTACACTTTACACCATAATAAGAGTAAACTAATGAAAACAAAATTTTATCATATGAAAGTGTAGATAAAATAAACAGTTAAAAATTTATAATTTATGTACACATATTCTATTTCAAATCCATTTCAATATTAATATTAACAAATGTTTAGACCACACATAAATTTATACACTAAGATATTCGATGGATGTCTTTCGAATGACTCTTATTAAGTAAGTTGTATTAGATACTAGTATCTAATCCAATATCGAAGACTTAGATTACGGGTAAATCTAAGAGAAATGACTAATCTAATATTCGTAGATTATCAGCGAATCTAAGAGAAAGGATTAATTAAATACCAAAGACTTAGATTATCAGCGAATATAAGAGAAAGAATCGGGATAAGTTCAAACATTCAATACCAAGTGTCTACCAGTGGTCCAGTGTGTATAAACTCCATCATCAGTTTCTCATTACTTGATATTTTAATCTACCTGACTTAGATTGAAGATCTCTATTAAAACATAGATATCAATACTTAATACACAACAAGGTCATAACTCATACATTATCCTAAATATATGATCTTAATTAAGTTGAGAAAAATACTTTTCTCACTATCATTATCCAAGATTGATAACAAAAACTTAAAAAAAAATAGAAAATAATGAATCTTTGGAATAAATAGGAACTTATTCTTCTGAAAATCTAATCGAATAATGTAACATCTAAAAAATGCATATTGTCTAACATACAAGTGAATCCAACAAAACAAATTCCAAAATAAAGTTTACAATCTTTCACATACTCCTACACCTATATTTATATCTACTCATGTACATAATAATACAATCATGGCAGTTTACAAAACAACAAGAAAAGCAAGGGTAAGCTAGTAAAAATAAAATTTTATAACATAATCAATACTCCTAAAAAGAGCAAACCATATCAATTATTTATAAAAATTTCTTAAAAGATTAACATATAAGTTTCAATACTAAATCCATTTTCATTTCAAGTATTCATATCAAACATCATACATAAATGGATTACATCACATCCAACGGCCACACATAGACCAGATCACCCACATCGGTCACACATGAACCACATCATACATATCGATCACACATAGACCATATCACATATATAGGTCACACATAGACCTATCGTCTTCCAAAAGACCCATTAGGTATGCCCCTACCAGAGACTAACATCTAATCCAATATCCAAGACTTAGATTACCAACGAATATAAGAGAAAGGACTAATCCAATATCCAAGACTTAGATTACCAACGAATATAAGAGAAAAGACTAATCCAATATCCAAGACTTAGACTGTCATTCGAATCTAAGAGAAAGGATCAGAGTAAGTTCAAACATTCAATACCGAGTCTCACCAATGGTCCCAGTGTCTATGAACTCCCTCACCAGCTTCTCACCGCCTGATATCTCAATCTACGTGTCACTTATATCATTAGTGAAGCTATAGAATCTCTATTAAACATTAAACATAGGCGTAAACACAATTCGGCAAATTTTCCAAACTGGTGTAATTTTTTTTTTTTGAAATTCTTGAAATGGTGCATTTTTTATTTATTTCTAGATATGAATAAATCGTGCATAGGAGACACGATATGGTTGTAAAGAAATCGTGGTCCTATTCCACCACGATTTAATATAAGATTAAATGAAATTGTGAAAAAAGGACACCATCTTAATTAAATGAAATTGTGCATCTAATATTTCAATTAATAAGTTAATTAATATAGTGAGAATACTGTACCATTTTAGTAGGGTTAATATTCTCCATTCATTCCTCTTCTGTTTTATTTGGCAGGTGTGATATATTGCTAATGTGCAACTAAAATAAATGCATAGATACAAAAGTGGTTTTATTTATTGATAAAAATGATTAAAATTAAATTGAAACAAATGTGACATTAATTTGAAATTAAACAATAATGGTTGAGGGGATTATTGTTTAAATTAAAATAAAAAATGATATTAGTATGAGATTTATATATTGAACTAAATTAAAAGTAAGTTTGATTTTGAAAAGAAAAAATAAATTAAATTAACATTTAGTAATAAAATATATTTAGCAAAATTAAGTTTAAGTTTAATATTTGAATTTAGTTACTAATATAAAAATAATTTAAAATAAAATTAAGATTTAGCAATAAATTTAGAATGAAAAATTTGAAAATATTATATAATTTTTTAAATAAATTTATTGTTAGTTTTTAAATTATATTTATTACTAACTAAATCTATTTCATATATTAATAACTAAATTCATAGCATGTAACTTTTCTTCTCAGTAACCAATCTTCTATTCAAATTAAATTAAAATTTTTACATTTATTTTAGTTACACATTAGCAATAGATCACAGGTGTCAAACAAAACAGAAGAGGAATGGGTAGAGAATATTAATCCTACTAAAATGGTACAGTACTATATTAATTAACTCATTAATTAAAATATTATATGCACAATTTCATCTAGTAAATTAAGATCGTGTCCTCTTTTACAATTTCATTTAATTTTATATTAAATGGTGGAATAAGGCCATCATTTCTCTTACAATAATATAGTGTCTCATATCTGGAAATAAATAAAAAATGCACCATTTCAGGAATTTCAAAAAAAAAATTACACTAATTTGGGAAATTTGCCCACACAATTCATACATTATCCCAAATGTATGAGATCAATTTCATCATCCAATCATTAACATCAATACCCATTAAATTCACAAATAATAGTGTCCTATAATCTTTCCACAACCATAAGAACCCTTAATGATTAAATCATCAAATATCATTCCAAAAATATCTTTAACATTATAACAACATATAAGTAGATTCATCAAACTCATTTTCCAAATCAAAACAACAATTCACATTCATTCAAAAACAATTCATCAATCAACATGCATAAAGGCATATTTTATTCAATAACTGATCTCAAACTTTTAAAACAACATATCAAAGTCTTATCATAAGTCATATTCAATCCATCAAACAATAATCAAAAGTTTTTGCATGTTATTTTGTAACATCATTACTCAAATAAGGTCTATTAATCACACAAAAATCAAGATAATCAAACTTATTCAGTACTCAAGGACCAGTGAGACATGCAAGAAAGACTGACTTGAGCAATGATAATCACAAATTCAAGTTTTTATCTTTGAGTTCTACATAAAAGTAACTAAATAGTATAAAAACAAGATATTAGCTTCTCTTACCTGATCACAATTCCCCAAAATAATTTCTCCAAACTAGCTAGTGGCACTAACCTAAATCTTTAGGGATATAGAATAAGTTATCAGAATAAAACCAAATTTCAGTATAATCTTAATTAAGTTGAAAGAAATATTTTTCTCAACTATCTCTATTAAGATTGATGACAAAAACCTAAAAAAAATCAGAGAATAAAGAATCTTTAAAGCAAATGTAAACTTATTTTATTTGAGATTTTGATCGGTTAAAAATAATTCTTAATTTCTCACTGCAGGATGTGAGAGAACACGGTAGAGAGAGAAAGAAATTTAACAAAGGTGCAGGAGCGCGTATGCCTCTATTTTATTTTATTTTTTCCTTTTTACTTTGCCTTACAAATAAAAATGTGTTTTTGGTTTAGGGTTTAGGTGTGATCGGAGTTTAAAATATATAAGATATGGAGAAAAAAATCTGAAATAAAAGTTTGGAAATGGGGTGAGAAGCTTAGAGATGGAATGCGAAGGATGATAATTAGGAGTATAAAGGATGTGTGTTTTGTTTCCTGTGGGGTTACATTCTTTACCCTCAATGAAAATAAGGTGAGGTAATTTTTTTATCACCAAAATTACCCTCTATTCAAAGTAATATTTTAAAAAAGGTTTGGTACTTGAACATTTAATAAATATGTGAATTTGATATAAAAAAAATTATTCTATTATTTTAAATTTAACAAAGCTCACATGTTAATTTCCGTAATAGCACAAATGAACATATAAGTAAATATAAATAATATATTAAGATGATTATATATAAATATGATTACTTTAAGAACAATAATGTTATTGGGATGATCAAACTTTTATATTTATTAAATGTTGGTGTATATATATATATATATATATATATATATATATAAAGAAATAGAAATATT
>Ga0209489_105887_pt1 | contig 20549 bp, 13 predicted proteins | sample SiratrowhiteBW_FD_187527 | JGI IMG/M metagenome (GOLD analysis project Ga0209489, IMG submission 187527) | Root nodule microbial communities of legume samples collected from California, USA - Siratro white BW (SPAdes) (version 2) | ecosystem: Host-associated > Plants > Roots > Nodule | place...
TATATATATATATATATATATATATATATATATATATATATATATATATATATATATAACTTAAAAAATATATAAAATTCTAAGTTATTCAAAATCTGTCAATTAATATAAATATAAGTGTTGATAAGATTTTTAATAATGAATAAAATAGTTTTTTAATCATATTTCTAAAACCATCATTAATGTATTTGTAGTTAAAAATAAGTTGACAATAGTTTACTAGGATGATAACTTTAGTTGCAATTGTTATTATATTAATTTTTATTTATTTTTTTATCAATAATAAAAATTAAATAAATCAAAAATACTTAAAGAGGTGTTTTGATCATTTTAGAGAAAACGTAGCACCTAAATTATAGAGAGAAAAGCCCTTAAGCCCTACAAATAGTTCCTAAAAACAAAATCTACTACAAAATAACTTATACATAAAGAGAAGAAAAACTTTGAATTACATAATCACTCACAGCCAAACACCAGACTCTATAATATGCAATCCAAGTTTTAGTAATAAATTACTTGCAATAATCTCACAAAATTATGAAAAGGAGCTTGAGCAATATTCTAACATTGTCCATACCAAAACATAAATGAACAAGTAAAATTGTGCACAAAACTAAATATACATTTTTATCCATGTTAGTAACTTGCCTTAAGGAGAAACTATAGTTTCAACAACTTCAATCAAACATTTTACATTGGCATGTCCTGATATGTCTGTTCAATTGATTCTAACATTGGTATAAGTTAAGCAGATTCCAACAAATTAGCATTATCAACTTCCAGCAAATAATTTAAAAAGCTTATACTAACCAAATCATTTTATTGATTTCAAGCATAATGTTGGATTGAAGCACCAATTAGAAAACATGAATTTAGCTTTGGCATTAATTCCTCCTAAGAATCCAATTCTAAGTCTTGACTTATACTAATGTATAAACCTCATTAACTTCAAACGTTTTGTTTCTAAAAATTACATTGTTCCAGGACTTCTATAAATTTCACACTACTTTCCACAATATGTTTTGCTTACTGCCTATCTCCCTAAGCTAAAAACTCTAAAAATGTTCTTTAACAGTGTGTAAATGTGCATTGTGTTGCCTACTGGTTACACTTGTACCATACCTTGTTTGCCTCCTTACATGCTATTAGTAAATGATTAATTGTTTCTACATGTGTATAGCAAAAAGCCCAGGTATTAGTTTCAACAATTTTTTATAAGTGGGTAACTTATTTAGGATAACCCTTCAAGTACAAAATTGAGTTCTAGGTAATGCTTTGGTTTTACAAAATTTCTCAAACAATTGTTCATCATCCCCATTTTGAACTTATCATATCTTCCTATAGGCTGACCTAACCAAGTATATTGCGTTTCCTTCCTCATTCCAAGCCCATGTATCCTTTATGTATATCCTCAAAAATGTATTTTGCAACCGTTGTACAAAGCATTAACAATTGATTTTTTTCTTTTTACAAAAACCACTCTCTCCTTTATCTAAATACCCATTACCACTTATTATCGAGTCATTCTCCTACATTGTTGACCTTGGCATCCTTTTGACAAGAATTAGCGAAAAGCCTATGATATTTTTCTCTAAGATTAAAAGCACCTACCTACCTATCTTTCCAAAAATAACCTCAACTCCCGAGTCTGACTTTCAGCTGTAATTATCCTAGAACCACTAACCTTCTATAGCTCCTCCACACATCTTCCTAAGATCTCTCCACCATCTAGATTCATATGACCTATATATATTGAGCTTTAGACTTCTCCAAGGCCCATGTTTAGATTCTAATATTTCCCTCAAAAGACCTATCAAGCCCACAGACACATATACGACCCAGACACGATAATATATATATATATATATCATCTTCATTGGAAAATACAACTTTTAATTCTGGTTCATCAAGAGATAAGCTGGCAATTTCAAGAATTTCATTGTCATTCAATGAAAAGTCATCTCCTACAATATCCCACAATTTAGTTTCATTTTCTTTGTATTTTGAGGAGTTTCTTGAGAGAAGACGAAGATTACTATGGACATAAACTAGATCTTCCCCCTTTTAGGTGTCATCTTATTCCTTTTCAAAGAATGTATAAAAGAATAGGTACTCAATTGCTTTTACAACAAGAAAGAGAACATGGTTGTCCAAGTAGCTTAAGAGTTATTTTCTGAAGTGTTGATGCATGAGCTCTATGAATAATCCAACATGGTTTTGCATCCATTTTACCTCTATCTCTTAAAGAGTCAACATTGTCAAAATCTTCTTTTTTATTTAAAAAGTTTGAAAATTATATATTTACTTGTATCCTTTCATCTGGATCATCAAAGTACCTCAAACCATTTCTTCCTCTCATGAGTAAGTTCGCCGTCCTGATGTGGAGCAAGTCTTCGTGAATCTTCACTTAACCATTCATCACTATAATATTTACAACATTATAAATATATATATAAAAGAAATTAACATAATATAATAAATTTATAATATTATAAATAAGATAAACACAACGAATATAATCATAAAATAATTTAACATTACCTTGGATTTAAACAATGAGTAAGAAAATAAAGAGATGTGCTACTCTTGGTCCAACAATAAATTAATATTGAGTTTACTACCTCGAAAAATGATGAATGTTCAACTTCTGTCTTTCTTTCATGTTGAAATATGACCTTTCTCACATTTTCAATCGTTGAATCCCATATTTCATAATAACCATATTTGTATTTGTTTTTTTAGAGCATCATAAATAGGGGTAGTAAAAGCAAGTATGTAATCAACCTTCATCTACCAATTGTCATTCAACAAAGTTTCTTTCACCGATTGTGCCCTAGCCACATCATTCTCTTTGTAAGAGAACCATTCATCACCAATAACCATCTCTTGAAGTCCTTTTTTCAAACTTCTAAACCTTTTTAGCACGACTATAGTTGAAGCAAATCTTGTTGGAGCAACAGAAAACAACTCTAATGAGTTGAAACTATTGAACATTGATAATCTCATAGAATGCCCAACAATAAATTTTTTAATAAAGGTAACATCATCAATAATTTGTGAGATCCAAGAACATTGATCATAAGCAACATTATTCTTTTTCCATATTTTTTGTTGCATAAATATTTTTCAATGCAAGATTCAAGGTGTGCACTACACAAGGAGTCAAATAAATTGATGGAAATTCTAATTTTATGAGCATACCTGTGACTTTAAATATAGATGCATTATCAATTGTAAGTTGTACCACATTATTTGGCCCAACCTCCATAATTACATCTTTCATGTGTCTAACAATAAAATCTTTGTCTTTTATCTCATCAAATCCATCTATTGACTTTAAAAACATTGGTCCACTTTGAGTGACAACCATAAAATTTATAAGTTACCTTTTTTAGGGATCACTCCACCCATCACTAACAATTGTCACCCCTTTATGTCTCCATGAGTTTCTTATAGGTTGCAAAAGATTTTCTACATGACTTCTCTCTTTTGAAAGTAAAGGACATCTCAATTTATTATATGTTGTATCCACTAAGATTAGAAGTATTGGCTGCATAAGAAAATGCACTCCTTTAAGAAGGACTTCTTGCTAAATTAAATGGTAAACCTGAAGAATAAAACATCCTCGTAATTTCACAACCAAGAGTATCTCTGGCTTGAATATTGAAAGAAAACTCCAAAGGACCTTTTAATCTCCTGATATCATTATTTGTCTGATTTCCTTCATCAGATACAGGTGGTAAAGTGACCTTTTTTTTTTTAAATTTCTATTTTCAATGTTGCTTCATTGTCTAATTTTTTAAACTTGACATGTTTTGACGAACTTACCTTTGGAAAACTTTTGGCTCCTTCTCCCTTAAGTTGTAATAAATGAACTCTTACTGTGGTGTAAGATCCATTGAATGAAAAATCACATAAATTGTATTTAATCATATTATTCCCTCCACCAGGAATTTTTCTTAATTTTGAAACATATCTTCATAAAGGTTTTGTTTCATCTTATTCGATAGGTTCATTATTCATCTTAATTTCCTATAAAAAAATATAAAAAATTTACTTACATATAAAAATGAAATAAGTTTATCTAATAAAAATAACTTATAAATATAATAAATAAAACATGTGTAAAATTAAAAATTAATTAGTATGATATATATTATATATTTTCAAAATAATATTTAATTATTGTTATTTAATATCATTTAATATTTTTTATTTCAGTATGATCATTTAAAAAATATAATAGGATATTTAATTTTTTAAACAAAAAGTTTAGTTTATTTTTTTATAATATTAATTTATCATTTAAAAAATAGATTAAGTTGTAACATAAATATATTTTATGTTTATAATAGAAAAATAAAATAAAAATATAATAGTCAAATTGTAAAAAATATAAAATACAACATAATTATATAACACGGTATATTTAAATATAAATTAAAAAACATAAATTAAACAAAAATGTTTATTCAAATTTTAAATGTAAATAAAATATAACAATTTTAAAAAACTGGTTTCATATAATAAAATATTATAAATATAAATATTAATATAAATTATTATTAACAATAAATTTACAATGCATATAAATAAAATAATAAACTAGAAGTAATATTATAAATAAAATAATAATATAAATAAATAAATATCAGAGAGGGAACTTCCATTCTTCTTCAAAATTAAATAAACTTACCTTTTTCTTCCTTCTAGAAGAATCACATAGTGAGAGCCTTCTTTTTCAACATCTCCCCCAACGAGCACACTTCTTTCTTCTTCCTTCCGTATCAAAGAGCAAAAAATGATAGCGTTTTCTAGATAATAGTGTGAGAGCGTCTTCCACATAGCAGTGAGAGAGATTGTCTCCTCTAGTGAGAGAGATCGTCTTTTCCACAAAGCAATGAGAGAGATTGTCTTCTTCTTTTCTTTTCCTTTTGATTTGATTCATTTGTCTTGCATCTTCGATTATTTATAATCATTTTCATAATATTATTTAAGTTATTTGAGGAATAAAAATATTTGATTTGGAGATTCAAATATATTTGTTTGAATTTTATAAACGTTTTGTTAAGATTTGTGTTTTGATGTTAAAATTTGTGTTTGGATATTGCGATTTTGGTGGAAGATACGCGTCGAATATAGTGGACCATATATGGAGAAAGATTGGGTGTCTGACGCAGTGTCGTTCACGCCTTTGTCACGTGTCCGCATCAAAGATGTATCGGAAGCGGGGAAGTGGGTAACATGGCCCGTGTCCCAGCTTCATAGCAAAAGACCCTTATCCTCGACACCTAACCTCCATTTCCATTCCCCTAATAATGCTCTATTAAAAATTTTCAAGTCTAGCATGCCTAATCCACCTTCATTTTTGCTTTTGAATATTTGTTCCCAACTAACCCAAACAACTTACGATTTTAATGTTCTCAACTCGATAAGAAATCTCTCTGAAGGCGTATGAGTCGTAACCTAACAACTTATGGTAGTTTCAAGATTGATAGCAAAAATAATGTCATTTAAGATAAACTCGATTTAATTACACAGTCTACCAACTATGGATATGAATTTCCTTTCCATCTTGATAATATTTTCCAAATCTTAGCAACCATCACTTCCAAGAAGTCTTTCTTCCAATGGTTGCCTTCAATGTTGACCCCTAGATAATTGAACGTTGTAATCATGATATTACATTTCAGCACAGTTACATATCTAAGTAATTGTAGCTTATCTGTTCCTATTCTAATGATTTTGCGTTTTTGATAATTAACTTTTAATCCTGATGCTAAGTGGAAGTAGCTTTGAATTATGATTACATACTCTAAGGACAAACATAGTGTTGTCTGCAAATTATAGCATACTATTCCTGATTTCATGCCTTCCCACCTCCACTCCTTCTAAAATACATTTTCTCTCTATTTCTCTTACAACCCCTACCAACCTTTCAACCACTATTAAGAACATGAATGAGGCAAGTGGGTCATACTGTTTAAGGTCTTTTTCTAGTATAAACTTTAAAGTGAGATTACCATTTACTAAAATAGAAACTGAAGCCGACTTCAGACAACCTAAGATCCATTTGATCCATTTATAGCTAAAATCTAATCCCGTCATCATGTATTGCAAAATTCTCAACTAAACAAGTCATACACATTTTCAAAATCCACTTTAATAATGACACAATCCTTTTTTTTTCTTTTTATGTCATCAACCACTTCATTTGCCACCACCACTGAGTCCAATAACCCTCTATTTTTTGAAAAGATAAATTGTTTGTCATAAATTTTTAGTTTATATTTTTCTTACATTTTTTTTACCAACTTTCAACAATAATTTCTATCAAAGTGGTTGTTGAAAGTCGATTGTAATGATTATAATTTTTTTAATGTTAACTCTATATTATGACTATCTCCAACCTACATTCAATCATATATCAAACATATATTAACATATATAATTAATTATGATTTATCCTAATTCATGTTATAAACATAATCATAAACAAATGGTGCAACTCCATTATGAATCAATATATAAGATACTTAAATTCATAATTAAAGTCTAAAATAATCCTAAATTAATATATAATTTAGTAAAACATAATTAATTTGTTAAAGAAAAATTAAAATTTTATAAATATTAAGTACTGCAAAAATTATGATTTTTTTTGTTTAATATTGTTGTAAATATCAACAAAGTATTTTATCCACATGTTTTTGACATAATCCAATGTGTCTAAAGTTTAACAATTGTGTTTTGTAAAGCAACATATTTGCATAACTTAACAGAAGTTCACAAACAATAAATAAATAGTACATTGGTGGATTGGTCAATTATAGTGTATTACAACATATTTACATAAGTAACAAATGTGCTTTGTTGAGAAATATCAACATATTTATGTAACTTAACATCACACAAGTTCATAAAAAAATGGATAATACATTGATGTACTCCTTACTTCTACAATTGAAATATATATAATAATAGTCATCCATTGCACTACATAATAACATTTATAATCTCTAGTTTATTTATTACATTACAACTCAAAATGAACATAATTAAATTAATTAATTGATGTGCAAAAGTGACCAAACAATGCAATTAAAATACCTTCAATTTCATTCACATGAACTTTTGTGATCTTGCACTTGATTTACCACTCAATATGTTATATTAGGAGTGGACAATTATAATGTAGAACATTAAGGTATATCACATTGTGTAAAGCTAAAAGTTTATAAAAATGAATAATAATTCACACACATATATTCTATCATCATGATATTTTTGAGGGGCATGTACATCATCTACAATGTCATCATAATCTTCATTCATCATCAATGTTATAAATGATTTGTTGAACATTAGACGGTCCAAAGTCCTTTAGAGGATCAAATCATTTGATAAAGTTTTAATGATAACAAAACTCAAGTATACATTTATATTTGATGACTTATATACATTGCACAGTTAACATTATTATTATTATTATTATTATTATTATTATTATCATTATTATTATTATTATTATTATTATTATTATTATTATTATTATTATTATTATTATTAAAGCAAGAGACACATGGTCCATAAAGAGATAAGTTTTCTTACTATTTATGTGTTATTGAGTTAATTTAAATTGATTTTATAGCATTATGTGCTTTAACGTTCATATTTGTTCATAATGGAAATTATTCAAATTATTATAAAATACTTAAATGTGATTAATTGATTTTATATCATATTGTGCTTTAACGTTCAAATTTGTTCATAATGGAAATTATTCAAATTATTGATGAGTATCTCAAATATAATTTCTCTATGTTATTTTAAATTAATTATTTCTGATACAGAATTAATCAAATTTAATACAGTTTAAAATATTAGAGAAATATTTTCAGTTTGAGTTCCATACATCATAAAGTCAAGATTGCTCTGTTCAAGCATCCCAACGGCTAGTTTCTAAAAAGCTACACATAGAGGAGCAAGTTCAAGCTAAAGAACATACAAGAAGAAGCAAAAAGAGAAATACATCATATAATACATTAAAGAAGATATACTGAGTGTCTGTTGTCAATTTGCTATTGAGAGATATAGAGTTTGAGTTGTATGAAACCATTGTGTAATTCTTCACTATTGTGAAGTAAACCCTTGTGAGCTTTCATTGTTCTCTCTTTTGAGAGTGTTTCTTTTATTCTTGAGTGGTCTTGATCTTAGGGGGAGATTGGGGACTAGTATAACCTGGAGAGGTTTGTGTACTCGTTGTAACTATTTGCTAAATAGTGAAACCTCTTAAATAATTTGTTTAAGGGAGAACTGAACGTAGCCCAAGAGATTAGGGTGAACCAATATAAAACTGTTTTATCTGTGCTTATATATTTTTACCTTGGTTAGGTTTCTATTTATAGCAAATTGAGTTCAGGCTCCATTCAACCCCTCCTTCTAGAGCCAGTTGTTCCTACATGATTGAGTTTCATAAATATCAAGATTAGACTATTGATCTTCATGAGCAAAATCTTGTGTTTCTTTACAAAGAACAACATACCACCTTTCAAACATAGGATCTTTGACATGAAAAACTTGTGAAGCTTTATATGTCATGATAAATGATTCATCTTCATATCCTATCTTGTGAAAGTCAACCAACATCATTCCTAATCTGTTAATTTTCACACCAATTTAATTGTCAACTCACTTGCATGCGAGAATAGGTACAAAAACTTAGTGTAACCAACCCAAGATCTCTTTAATAAGACGATAGTATGACGTTGATCCAACAACCAGATTTTTAATCTTTTGAAGTAGAGAATTGCATTGACTTTTCCTCAAGAAGGACCCCACTATTTTACATTGTACTTTTATCATCATGAGACTTTGTATGAAAATAACAAATATTGATTTTGTATCCAAAGCAACATAAGACATTAAAATTGAGTTTATTTTCAAATCATCCTAATGTTTCTAATGTTGTAAAATCATTGATAACTTTTGATTTAAACAATGTCATGAAAGTCTTGTTATGCTCGATCAACACTCGCTTCTTTAATTGTCTAGGATTATTTTCTTTCATAATGGTTCTATTTGTAGATAAGTATGATATTACCTTATTCATGTTATTCAATTTATACAAATGTGTTGTAAAGTCATCAAAATTCAGCATCATTAGGAGTCTATTGAAGTTGTTTGTTATCAAGAGAGATAAACACGCTTAAATATAAAATTTTCTGACTCATGGTGTCAACTAGTCGCGATAAGTACCAAAAACTTACTCACTAGGCCAACCAACTCAATATGGCTTTGTTTTGTTCTCAAACTTTTCCAATATCATATTTAGTATATATTGGTTATCACATGTGCACCTTTTGAATACTTACTTATCAATCATCGATAGTTCCAACATTTGAAAAGAACTCTTATGAAATTTATTTTTGAAATATACTTAAAAAAACATGAATAACTTCTATAATCTATCTTAGATATATTGCTGACACAATTTGACTTATTTTACAATATGAATATGCAAGTACACCATGATGTCAAAAAAAGGACATAAAAAAATTATTTCCAATTGATACAAGGTAACAATAATCTTTTCTCCAACTTCATCCAACAACTTAGGATCAATAACTTTACTAAAAATTGAATTAAAAATGAACATCATTTGATTTATATTATGTCTCAAATAATAACTACAAACATTAATTATTCCATTAAAATTTGACCATCATGAGGCTTTAGGCAAACTAGTTACAAATCTTGCATAGATACAAGACTCTTATAATTTGAAAAGTATCTTGATACCTTAAAGACATTGACAAAAGTATGTTCTCTTTTTTTTTGGGGCAAAGTATAAAATCTTAGGGGCAAATATATACTTACCTACTCTTCTTGGTGTCAACTCCTTTCACATAGTCATTTCAATCAAATCCTAAAAAACATTCACACTATCATTGTCTTCTTTTTTATGTTGAGAGATATTCCAATCAAGCTATCATGTAACTTGCACTAATATGGTAGATAAAAGAAAATGGACCACCTTTCCATGTGTCATTCACAGTTTCCTTCTCTCTCTCTCTCTGTTTTTTTTAAACCATATTTATATGTTTCACCTTTTCAAAAGTTTCAACACCAATTAATGGAGTGGGATAAATGTCATATTCTTAGTGTCTATTATTTTTTTTCCAATACATGGTATGGTAAAACTTTTTAGAAATCTCTGATGTGGAAGGTATATTGTCTTCCTTCCATGTTTAACTTCTCATATGCACATTCTCTTTACGTAAGGACATGCTTTATGACCATTGACATTGTAACCTGACAAGCTCCCATATGTACAAAAGCCATTAATAGTACAAAAAACATGACATGCATTTGAAAAGACTCATTAGCAAACCTATCAAATACTTTAATCCCTTTATTGTACAACAATTTTAAATCTTCAAGCAAGATACTAAGATGAACATCATTAACACATCTTTATACACATGCACTTGTATCAAAGATTCAACTCCAACATCTTGAATCATATCCTTTAATCAATCATCCATGGTTGAATTAATAACCTCCTTCGATAGATACATGCATGACAAATCTAACAATTTCTTATGTCATGTCCATATTGTATAATTTCTAAGAAAAATGTTTCATAATTTTTGTAATATGCAATCTCCTTCCATTCAAACAATTCAATTAAGGATATACAATCCTTCATCATCACTACTACTAGCACTACCTTGCACAAATTGTATAAATTTTTTCAATCATCTCTCTTACTTATCGCTTATGCTTGTTGAATTAATCCAACTTCGACTCATTCTACGTTTTGTATTGCATGATTGACATAAATTTTCACCATGCATATAAATCTCACTTTTTTTTTAATTAAAGGTGTGACTATCTTAGAAGATTATTTTTTTTATAATTAAGTGGTACATAAATTTCAATCAACATTTCTTATATTTTACAAAATTTTGGTAGCATTTCACATTGATCTTCAAATGATACGAAATGAACATAGTGATACAAAATCTTCTACAATCAAATATATGCTCAAGGAACAACATAAAATATAATCAATTGAAATGTTATTCACTATTTTTTGATTTAACATTTTCTATTGTGCTCAATGTTTTGTAAGGTCAATTGTGTGACCGCTTTATGTTGATAGCAGAGTTTATACGTGCCTAATTGTGAAACTCTTCTTTGAATGTAATATTTTGAACTTTTGTAAAGAGGTTGGGATAACCTTATTACCCTTATTTATATAATTCTTTATTGCTGATTAAAAAAAGTCAATTGAAATTTTGTAAAATATGTGAGATGTAGATTAGAAAATATTTACTAGTGATTATTAAAAGATGGTTTATCTTGTCAAATTATCTTATAAAATAATTCAAGATTCAATACTACAGTTATCATTACTACCTACACTTATTTTTATATAGAAAAACTTATAGGGATAATTCAAATTAGAGGTGTATACAAGTCTTTCTATTGAATCTTAAATGTGAGAAATTAACATTCACTCGATATGGCATAAAATTTGTCAAAATTTTTAGTCACATAATATTTGAAATATGAACTTCCTAAAATATAAACAACACAATTTTTCGAGGTCAAACACTCTTGAATCCAACCGTAACACGTTCAACCGAAAGATTAATATATAGATATTATGGTAGGCCAATCATTTTCTTTCAATGTGTTAATACTAACTAGTTGAATTTTAAGCCTATCTAACTTATAAAAAAATATAATTAAATATAATTTCCCTTAATTAGGCTCTAGTAACTAGTAAATGATATAAGTGCATATAATATGAAAATAATCTTCTATTATATAATATTAAATGTGAACTGAAAATATAAAATACCTTAAGAAGATAAATACACTAGTAGAAAAAACACATTTAATCACAGTTCTACAAGGCTTACAATCGCAGCTCTGAAATCGCGATCTAACCGCGATAAAAAGTACTAAAGCTACCACCGCGGTTGTATAACCGCGATGGAAAATATAACATACCACCACGGTTCTTAAGAAACAACCGCGGTGGTAAAGCCAAAGTTTTCCTCATCTTCACTACCCCATGATACACCATACTTTCCCTACACATATCCCTCACCGCACCACGTCCACAGCTCCTCCTGCACTCCCTTAAAGCATTCTCTCTTTACCTTACACCATTACTAGAATCTGTTTTTCTCAATCCAAAAAGTTCCCAAACACAAGGCCTCAACCACTCCTTAGCACTAAGTTAGCAAAGTTTCCATCTCCAACAAAACTGAAACACAAAGGAAGATCAAAGGGAAGAAGAAGATTGACGGAAATGCACGGGTTAAGAACTAAAACCCTAGCCGCAATAGGAGAGAGAATAAGAGTGCAAACGTCTCTATGCATCTCCCACCGTCGTGTCTCCGCCGCACCTCCACCACGTCCTTGCCACCAAATTGCAACCACCACCACGTCCCTGCCACCAAACTGCAACCACCTCCAAGCATCTCCCATCGCGTCTCCGCCGCACCTCCACCACGTCCCACACCATGACACCTCCAACCGCTCCTCCAAGCATCTCCCACTGTGCCGCCGCTGCACCTTCATCACGCCAGGAAACCACCACCAAAATCCACTACACAATGCTGCTAAAATACCAAGCCCTGCACCACGCCGTAAACCACCCACCATGCATCGAATATAACATCTCCTGAAAGAAAGAAACCCTAATTAGAGGTTTAGTTGAATTTCGAATTGAAAGAAAAGTGAAAAAGAAATTGAAGGAAGAAATACATTTGATGGAGTCTAAGCAGTAGGGGATGAGGAGGGTGAAGCGATCGAGGGGGTTGGAGTTGTATTTGTCACCGGACCACATTCGTTCAACCTGAGAAAGAAAAGAAGAGAAAGGAGGAAAATGTGAGAGAAAAATGGAAAGATAAAAATGAAGGGTCTCTCTAAAATAATATACAAAGAATGGGCTCTAAAACAGGGCTACAACCGTAGTTCCTACGTATAACCGCGGTTGTATCCACATACCACCGCGGTTCTGACTCCAACCGCGGTGGTATCTCCCTACAACATTCATATTTAAAAATTATTTTTACCTACTATCACGATTCTGGAAACAACCGCGGAGAGGTATCTTTGCACTTAATTTCAAAAATGTTACCACACATGTTTTTAATACGATTTCTTATTAACTGCGGTGATATCCTATCGTGAAATGTGATTTTTCTCTATTGATATAACAATACCATATTTAAAGAGATGCTCTAACCTTAATCCTTAATCGAAAAAAGACTAGAGCTTTAACGCAAAGAATAATGCTATATGTCTCCGTCGTCATCAATCTAGGTACTTTAGAATATTACTTGATATACCCTTAAACAACTCTGAGAGTTGATGGGCATTAGAGCACCACCACCAATTGAGGCACAATCCGGGAAAACCACCAATGAAAACCACCAACGAGGGCACATTATGAAAAAGAATAACAATACCTAATAAGTGAACAAAGAGGGAGGGAGAATACATTGATGTTGACGAAAATGTGAAGACATGGGTGGGAAGTTATATGACACACACGATCACTACTGTAGTAAAATGTATTAAACAACGATAATTATTTCTATTATTAACGTCATAAACATTTTTTACAACACTTTCTTTGCCATTAAAAAGATGACTTCATTTAAAAAAATGTTATTGCTTGTTTTTTTAACAGTGTTCCACTTAAACTTCACCAAAAAACACATTATAATATGCACCTTAATGTGAATTTTTAGATGTTATAAATTTGTAACTTTACTTATTTTGATATTGACCTCGTATTAACTTATAACAAGTTTAGAAGAGCGAAATGCTCTTACTAACTATAGTACTTAAAATATATCAATTGATATAATGAATAATTATCACACTAAAATTATACATTTATGATACTTGGAGATTCAAGTGTAACATAATTAAATATTGAGATACTGAAATATCAAAATTACTATAACTGAAAAGAAAAATATAACTAAGCATATATTATATTTATATAATATTGTATAACATTTAGTATAACATTAACAGAAGTTTTCTGCGTTTATATTTTAAATTAAATATAACAGTTTTTTGTTGTAAATACTTATTTTTTGCCAACTGCTATATTAAATTTGATCATAAAAAAGTGGGTTCTTTTATATTTACTCTGCTGTGGAAAAAATATATAGAACCTAGATGTCCTTTGGCAGAATCAAAGGAAAAATGGGTGGCCACAAGCATGAGCATCTCTGGTCCCTCAACATAGTTTGTTGTTTTCCGCACACTTTTTTTTTTTTCTTTCTTTTTTTGTCTTCTACCGTATATATGGCTATCAACGTCAACATCAAATTACATTTTTATGGAGATGTGGGGAGAAATCTTGATAAGACTCCGCCAAATAATATCAAACTCCGAATGAATAAAGGCGAGGAAATGCAGACTTTGAAAAATAACATGTCAAAGTTGATTCAGTAACAAACACTAGTAATAGCCATTGACCTCTATTTACCATTTGAGTCACTAACTAGAAGTGGTTATTATTAAGTCATTTTCAGAAAATCGAATTATAATATCAAAATTGTCTTTTTTATATATGGTAAATTAGACCTGTTTTTACACAACTTAAGATTTCTAATACATTTTAATGAGTCATAGAATTATATTTATAAGTAATTAAATAATAATCTAATAACAGGTGATACAATTAAGTTTAATATGTTTTTATTAGAATAGATTTTGACTTTAATATCACATAACTCAATAACACGTGATATAATAAGTTCAACAAAATCACTTAGGATAAATCTTAATATCATATTAAAAAATAACTTAAAAATATATCTTATTTTTACAAAACTGATTTATATGAAATGGAATTATTCTTATTATGTATATTATAAAGTGATCCTATATTTAATTGATATGTACTCCAATAATATACAAATTAATATATTTAATTATGTTAATTGTTAATCTATCCATATTAAAATTCCAAAAAAATTTAACATAGACTAATTAGAGAAATATGTAAATATAAGAGAAAAATTACAAGAGAATGAATGCTAAGAATAGGATAAAAATCACAAGATTTATGGGATGAATGATATTATCCGAAAAATAACAAATGATATGCCAAAAGTTGTGTATTTTTTTCAAAGGTAAAAGATATCCTGATGTAACGGTTGATACAAAAGATTTTTTATTTTTTTATTTTTATAGAAATCACCATATTTTGGAGATTGCAAATCTTGAGAATTATGATATCTTTTATAAAATATGTTTGGTTGGTGTAGAAACCATAAGAAAAAATCATCATCAGGTAGATCGAGGTTATCTTTCTTCATGAGTCAATTTCCCATACTCATTTGAATCTGGACGCGCAATTTGGTAATATACACACTTTGAGAAAGCAAAGTAGCTCCATTAAACTCTTTAATATATCGAAAGTATTTCTTATTAGACTCTACCTCCTATATTGTGGTTTCTGGAGGTAATTTCCTATTAAATTGGACACTCAAGATCGTGATTCTTAGTAACTAGGAAACCAAGAAATACCTTGGGAGCCAAATATACTCAACGTGTTAACCCCACTAAAAAAAAGAGAACATTCTTTCTTTTATAGAGGAAAAATATGCATATTACTCTTTAATTTTTACAAAATTTATATAAATTAACTTATAAAAGGATTTATATTAGTTTTTCTAAAATATTATTTTTTAACTTATGTTTTACCTTTTCTGTAAAGAAAAACTTATGTTTTACCTTAACTTCGACCAATCAATAAAGTCTATGTGGAGTTAATAGTTGGGAAAATTTAAGTAAAAGAAAAAGTTAACAAGAATAATGTGAATTTTTTCAAGTCATTGACCTAAATTATAATATATAACAATATATTAATTTATATAACAGTATAAATATTATAATTTTTTTATTCAGGATATTATCTCACATATATAATATATTTTTAGATTATATAATTCAAAATACATTTTCAAATAAGAAGTATAAAGAATTTCAAAAGAAAAAGCACTTTTGTCACTCCATTTTGCTGGGCCTGACCTCAAATATATAAAAGTAGCCCAACTAATTTTCTTATGGCTGGAGTTAATTGACTGAGTTGGCCCATGATATATTGATCTGCATTGTAACATTGGCCCGCCATAATATGGATGAAAGCCTATCAATATGGTTGACACAAGGACGAATTTTGCTCCACTTCCGTTCCATCTTCGTGCACCTCCTTAGTCAATATGAAATTACTCATATAGTTTTACTTAAAAGTTAGAAAAGTTAGCGTTGTCCTCCAACTTCTTCACCTCATAACCTCATCCGTGAATTATTTTCCTACTCACCACCATTTTAGTAGATTATTTTTTTGGCAAAATTTTCAATTAAAGCTTCAACAAAGTTGTAGGTAAGTAATATTTGATGTTTATGAGGAATTTGTGAGATATATTATAGATTTGAGTGGTTAATTTGATTATTTGGACAATATTTGTTGGTAAACGACAACATTGTCGATTTGGGAGTTTATGAACTGGATAGGATGTCATCCGGTTGTTATTTTGTTTTGCAAATGATGACCGGATGACACCCTATCCAGTTTACATTCAGAAAAAAAAAAATGTGAACCGGATGGGGTGTCATCCGATTGTCATTTTTTTTTTTAAATGACAACCAGATAACACTTACATTTTAATATATGTACTTTGGAAATTAAATTTTTATGAAAATGTAAGAAGAAGGTATAGAGGTGAAGGAAGAATTTGTCTGACAGAAGTCGTTGAATATGGCTCACATAACCTCTTAAAGAGGACTCATACATTTTCTTGGGCCATATCCAACAAGACCACTCGTCTTAAGAATATGTATGATTTTAATTTAATTATACAAAATGAATTTTTTTACGTAGTTATGTCTTAAAATATTAAAAAAATACATGTTTTTAAACTATTAAGTATTATTCAATTTTTTAACAAACTATGCATATAATAATTACGTATTTAATGAGTTATATTACTTTTAAGGCATTTTTGTAATTTTTTTCTCCAATACAAAAATTTTATAAGATCTAAATTTTAATTGATGTTATATTTGGTAATTGGTATAAAGATATATTCCAAGAATTTTTATTTTTATTTTTATGATCTAAAATCTTATTTAAGACCCAAAATATTTACTTTATGTTATGTTAATATACTTCAATAGAGATATTTTATGATATTCAGATATTAAATTTATGACTATTTTATAACTATTATAAAAGAAATGTCGTAATAATAGTTATAACAAAATAAAAGTAGTGTTGTTCCTCTTAATATTCATAAGATATAAATTTATCTATGTCGCGCTTTTTTAATAAATTACAATGATATGCCTATTTTTTTATATTGCACATATTTTTTTTCCCAATAATTACATTAAGAATTCATGTTGTAATGGTTTTTTAAATAATTCAAGGATTAATGTATTGGGGATGAGTATAATGTCCTTAAAAAAATATCGAGGTTTTCTTAGTTATTTAAAAAGAAAGCATATTACATGGAATCCAAAAAGAAAACATCCAATATCAATGTATTTTAATATGAACAAACTGAAAGTAGATTGATTTTGGTAATAATTTTTTGAAAAAATTATTCTTACCCACCTTTTGTCTTTAATAAAATTATATTCATATACCTTTTAATTTTTAAATATATATTCATATCTCTATAATTTTAATAAATGACATTCACCTAACTTATTTCATTTAAAAATACTATATTTATTAAAATTTAAATATATTTTATACTTACAAAATTAAATAATTTTTTAAACAGTTATAAAATTAAGTAAGTTTTGTATAAATAAAAGATTTAACAATTTATTTTCAGCAAAAGTATTCTCATATTTTCAAAGATCGTACTAGATGACATTCACATATTCTGAAAATAATATATGATATAAAAAGTACGGTTATTTATTTTATATTAAAAGGGGTATGAGTGTTATTTATCATAACTTTATTGGATAAGACCACGTATTAAATACACATAATCAAACCTATTAATTACCTTTTGTTTATTATTTTTAAATATAAGCTTAGAAAAAAGTTGTGAGGACTTTTACAAAAGTAAAATAAGAAAAAAAACACATTATCAGAATAAACGTTTTCTATATCGGTGTTGTGAGACATTTTTACAGAAGTGATATAGAGGCAGGCGAGACTTTTTATTTTGGTTTTAGAATATAGTATGTGTATATATTATGTCGGTTGATAAATAAATTATCAACGTAAAATACCAATCTTAAAAGCGCTCAGGAGGAGATATTATATTGGTTGTGACTCTCAACTGATATAGTATTTATTCTATTGCATCGGTTGGGAGCCCACAACCAATATAATATCTCTATGTTTAAAAAAAAAATCTAGAATTTTCTAGAATTCTTTGGTAAATCTCTAATCCATATAAGAAAAAATCACAACAATTTTCAAAATTTTTTGACAAATATAGATAAGTGAAATAATAATAAAAAAATGTGAAAAATACTAAAAAAATAAAAAAGAAATAGTAAATCATAAAATTTGAAAAAAAAAATAGATTTCAAATCTCCTTCGGATATTGCCCACGAGCTTCATTATGCCATTTTGAGCAACTTTTATTTTTAGAGCGTTTCAATCCGAGCTCTCTATCAATCAAAAGTTATGGTCGATTGAAGTTTTTTCCCCTAAATTTTAAAACCTTAAATCTATAATAAATCTATACAATGTAAGAACTCTACCATCAAATATACACTAAATCAAGTTGCTGATAAAAAATTTGGGTCAAAAATAAATTTCTAACTATTTTTAATGATTTTTACAAAATTGCTAACCTCTTGCAAAGAAAAGTGACAAGAGGCGTCGAACCAAGCATTCATAGCGGTGGAGAAAGGCGCGCCAAACGTGCGTGGAAGAAGCCAAAAATGGATCCAAATGAGCCCTAGCAAAACCAATGAACACAAAGATGCAAATGAAAATCATTGAGAAGCGAAAGCGGCACCACGCGAAATGCAAATGAAAACAAGTGAGAAGAAAAAGCAACACCATGCGAAATTGTGAATGTAATGAAGGAAATGAAGTAAATGAAGTCAGTGAAGACATGTCAAACAACTTCGAGCATAGAAATGAAGAATGAAGACGCATAAGCTTGAAGGAGGAAACGCGAATACAAAACCAATAAAAGGAGAAAATGAAACGGAGAGAGTTAAATGATTTCTTTATTTTTCTTTTAATTTATGTATAAATCAATTTCAAATCAAGGATAAATCCATTTTTCTAAATTTTATCTTTAAGAAGTTCTGATATTTTTTTTTTTAAATAAATCCTTTATGTTGAAGTTCTGAGATTTTTTTTTTTCAAATAAATCTTTTGTCTAGCTTTCAATTGTATGGATTCTCGTCCTATATATATATATATGTTTAGTTTTAACAAACCTCTTTTATTTTTCCAAACCTGTAAAATATATATTATGAAATGATTTCTTTTCTTATTAGAAATTGAACATTTCTTAGTTTAAGATCTTCAAACTCTCATTATGTATGCGGGCGTAGATTATAATGAGAGTTGAACACAATATCAAATAAAAATCTATCAACAAATGTAATAAAAGTCTATCAATTTTGATGTTTGCTCAAATCAATAAGTGAATAAAAAAATAATGTGTGAAAAAATAAATATGAATATTTAGAATGAGTTGAAGTTTATATCTCAATTGTAAACATGTTATTACATAGATTTTTCTAAACTTATCTCTTTAGTCTCTAATATCATATCTTTTATCATATTATAAACCATATAAGGAATTTGTCTTGATATAATGTAACCTACATTTTCAATAAGTTATAATTTTTATGACTTACTGAATTTTACGTTAAGCTAACAGGTCATCTTGGTTTGTTTTTAAAAAAAATTAAAATATGTATTTTTATGATTTAGATAATATTAGTGAAATTGATTTTTTTTTACATAAAACGATTTAATATATAAATTATAATATATGAATATAATCTAATAAAACAATATTAATTTTATTTTATTTAAATATGATGTTTTATAAAATGAGCACTCCATTATGTTTATAGGTCAATCTAGCCTAAGCTCGTTTAGGCCTTAAGATAAATGAGTTAGACAAAAGATATCGTAATTTAATTTTGACCATAAGTTGTTTGCCTAACCCATTTTATGAGCTTTTTGAGTGTTTATACCTATTTTGACAATTTTAATGGAGATAACAAGGTAAAAACTCTCCTCTCTTTCGATGTTTATGTAATTGATAAATTTATATTAAGAATAATAAACTAGAATGTTAGGTTTTATTCATTGTAGTAAAATAACTAGTTATTTTAATTTATAATAAAATAATCAATCAAAAGATAATAATTGATCTATAAGATAATTAATTGAGTATATTGGATGAGAGTATGTATTAAAATTACCATGAAATTTGTTGAACATGAGTTAAAATAGGAACGATTATGATTCTTATTATATATATATATATATATAT
>Ga0209489_105890_pt1 | contig 20528 bp, 8 predicted proteins | sample SiratrowhiteBW_FD_187527 | JGI IMG/M metagenome (GOLD analysis project Ga0209489, IMG submission 187527) | Root nodule microbial communities of legume samples collected from California, USA - Siratro white BW (SPAdes) (version 2) | ecosystem: Host-associated > Plants > Roots > Nodule | place: USA...
AGTCTCAATAACTCCCTTACATTCAAATATTCATTAATATATATATATATATATATATATATATATATATATATATATATTTTTTTTAATTTATATATTATTTATTTTATTATATTATATATATATATATATATATATATATATATATATATATATATATTAATTGTAATTCATATACCATTCATTTTATTAAATTCTACAACAATATTTATATATATGGTATTGTTTATCTTTTAGTTATTTTTTATTTGGATTTTTAGTTATCTATAATAAGGTGTTAGAGGAGGGTTGGAATTGTGATTCGTGTCAATTTATCTTTTTCCTAAACTTTAAACAATAGTAAAATTTATGAGACATTTTTATTTTATTTTTTATATTTTCACTAACATTCTTAAAATTCTCTCGTAACTAAAACATTTTATGCCACTTCTTTTAGAAAGATTAAAATTTTATTCCACTTATTTTAGATATATTAAACATTTTTCTGTTCCAAAAAGAAAATCAGTTAAACTAAAACAACACAAAACTGGTTTTCAAATTGCACACATACTTTTGCCTTTTTTGAACAATTATAACTCTTCCTTATATAAGAGAGTAAGTGTAATATTTTAAAGTTTAAAAATACACGTATAATGTAAAAAGAATAATAGTGTAATATTTTTAAAATAATAGCGATTATATAATTCTAAAATTAAAATTAAAGTGCCTGTATAATTCAGGAAAACATGAAAATACTCTTAAATTCTCTCTAACTCTCTAATTTTATACAATTTAAAATCAGAATCACATGTTTTATGAAAAACTTTTGATATATACTTCATATAATATAACTAAACGAATTCAGTTGTAGAAATTACTATACCTGCCAAAATTAACAACATAAAATAAGCTTGAAAATAAAAAATTTGAAAATCTTAAAGAGCGTGTGTGCGTTAATAATAATAAAAAAAGTATGGACGCAAGAGAGGCAATGAGATCAGTGAAAAAGTGGATAGCAAAAGTATAATCATTGTGGAAAATAATCATATTTTAAAAAACTTTTGAACAGAAAGGATAACGCCTTTTAATAAATTATTTATTATATCAAAGAAACTTAGAATAAAAAAACAAAACTGAAACAAAAGTCTTAATTTAAAATACAAAAGATGAAATCGTGAATGGGGCAGCAAAGGTAGGCACCGTCCCGTTATTGTTTATTCAATTTGAAGATGGGTTGATACTCTCGTGTACACAAATTGACCGATTTACCCTTAAACATGTGGGTTACATAGTTCTCAAAATTCTTAATTTCATGTAGGTAAATAAAAATAAAATGTAGATGAAGAGAGGAAAAAAAAAACTTATAAAATATCCATTGCTTAATAGAGAAACTATTTAAAACAAATGGCATGAGGTTGAGGTTACTTATATATGAATACTTGTTCTTTAAAGAAACTTTCAGTATTGGCTTTTTTTCATGTTGTTTTTATTTATTGTAGTTGTTCTTATAATTTCTTCTTTTGCTGTTACCAAAATGGATTGCAACCAATTTTCATTTTTCATGGGATTTTATAAAATTACCGATGTTAAAGAAATGAAAAATCGAATGAGAGTACCATTTGCATGTTTGAAATATACGAAAGTTCTCTAATTGTTTTTTGAAAGAATCTTGGAGTCCTTTAAGTTTTCGAAGTTTTGTTTCAATGATAATTTAGTTTTTGAGTATGTACTTCATGTTCATCTTGTAACCCTGGAACACGAACTTTTAATTATAATTTTTTTTTTTGTTATTTCAACATTTTTAATTGTTTTTAAGAATATATTTTTCATGCAATCTTACACATACTATATCGAAATTAAAATTTATTCAGATTAAAAACAATTAAAAATAAACATGGTGTTCGTAGCATCAATTTACTACTTGTAAAGTAAATATTAAAGTGATTCAACGAAAATAATTTAAAAATAGAAAAATATTGTAACAGTTCAAATTATAACATTTACCGTTAAACTCTTCTAGATAAACAAAGTATAGTTTTAAACCATAAAATATTTACATAAAAAGATATATAAAAGAAGGAAAGAAGAAAATAAGAAGAAAAGAAAAGAAGAATGGTAGAAAAGAAAAAAAAAAAAGATGTTTTTTTTAGATTGGGCGAAAATAATTTCACCCGAGCAAAAATCCATCTTGCCCAAGCGAGAAATTTGTCGCTTGAGTGAAAATAGTCCAGAGAGCACTCATGCTCTAGGGCCAATTTCGCCTAAGCGAAAATACTCTCGCCTGGGCGAGGATACCTTCTCGCCTGGGTGAAAACACTTCAGAGAGCACCCTATTTTATTTACGAAGGACTCGCTCAGGCGAGCAGTATATCGCTCAGGTGAGACTTGCAAAGTGAACTTTTCTGCAAGATTCGCTTGAGCGAGCTTCTCCCGCTTAAGCGAGGTTATCTGAAAATGATTTCTCAACTAAACTAACTTTTGTCTAGTACCAAGTATTAACACACATTTAAGGTTTAAAGTACTACTTAAAGTGTTCAGATACATCAAACTTATGTACAACTATCCACATGACAAAAAGGAAGAACCATCTCAAGGTCATAAAGTCTTTAGTTACATCAAAACATATATACGACAAAATGGAAAATCAGTTTAAGGGCATATCATCTTTAAAGTGTTCCAGATCCTGTATCTGCCTACTCGTGTACATAGTACAGTCATTAGAGTTCATATAACATGAAAAGTCAGGGTAAGCTAGTGAAATTGAAAGTTTATAACATACTAAATACATACAAAAAGAACAAAGTGTATCAGTCATAATAATTCCCTTAAAGTATAACATATCAAGTTTTAATACAAGTTTTCCTTTTTCATTTCAAGTACTCATGTCAAACATTATACATAAAGGTCTCACATGGACCACATCAATACATATAGGTCACACATGAACCTATCATCTTCCGGAAGACTCTTTAAGTATGTCCCTACCAGAGACTAACATCTAATCCAATACCCAAGACTTATATTCAGCAAATCTAAGATAAAGGACTAATCCAATACCCAAGACTTAAATTACCAGCGAATCTAAGAGAAATGACTAATCCAATACCCAAGACTTAGATTGTCATCAAATATAAAAGAAAGGATCAGAGTAAGTCCAAACATCCAATACCAAGTGTCTACCAGTGGTGTGTATGAACTCCCTCATCAGCTCCTCACCACTTGATATCTTAGTCTATGTGACTTAGATCATCAGTGAAGCTTGGAGATCTCTTTTAAAATAGGCATACTACTATACTTAATATACTCAAACAAACATAACTCATACATTATCCCAAATATATGACATCAACTTCATCTTTCAACCATTCACATCAATACCCATTCAATCCACAAATAATAGTGTGTCAGAATCTTTCCACAACCATGACAACACTTAATGATTAAATCATCAAATATCATCCAAAAACTTTTTTAACATTATAACAACATACATCTAGCAAATTCATCAAACTCATTTTTCAAATCAAAACAATTCACGTTCATGCAAAAACAATTTATGCAAAGTAGCTTTGAAATTGAGGACCACTTCACCCACACATCTAGATATTCTAACATAGAACTCTATTTGAGGTAAAAACTAGATTCCCTTACCTCAGACAATGATCCCCTATTAATTCCTCCGATCAAGCAACAACACCAGTCCAACTCTAGAGATCTAGAACAAGTTTTTCCAAATAAAATCAACTTTTAGTATAACTTTAATCAAGTTGAGAATAACACTTTTCTCAACTATTCTTACCAATATTGATGACAAAAACTTAACGAAAAACAAAAAACAAGGAATCTTTAGAGCAAATATGAACTTACTCTATTTGAGATTCTGATTGGTTAGAAATGGCCCTAAGATCCTCAACTACTGTGGGGTTTGATCAGATTCTGGAACAGAAGAAGTATAGAAGGTGAAAATCAAGAGAGAAGAAGGAGAGAGCTATGGAGAAGTGGGAAGAGAGAGAAAGTAATGGTTGCTTTTCTTTTGTTCTTATCCTTTCCGTGTGTGTGAGTGGGGTTACAAATATAATACTTAAATATTTAATTATTAAAGTGAAAAATATTTATAAATAAGAAAATAAGTTGTTTACATTTTATTTTAGTATTAATATTATCTTTTTAGAAAAAAAGTTTTTTTTTTCTCCTTTTTTTTTTCTCTAAAAATTTGACCTTATATTTTTTTAGATTAACAATATAAGACCATTTTTGAACTTTTCAATTATTAGAGTTAAGTTGTCAGATTAGATTCTTGATTTGAGTAAGTTTATTTATGTTTTCTTTTAGTGAATTTTATGATTTTTTATATATTTAGATACGCGTACCTTGCTTGTGAGGTATTTGGCCATAAGATTAGCCTTTGTTAGTCTAGGATCCTAGTGATGTAGTCTAATAATTTATTAGGATTTTGAGTTACAGGTTAGGTCATCTATGTGTCTTTTGAGAGTTTTAAAGGTTTTCTTTTGAGAGTTTTAAAGGTTTTCTTTTGTATGCAACCATTTATATTTAATCAGGTAAGGAAAGCTGGACTTCAGTCTTAATAGTACCTTAGGTTCGAAAATATAAATGTAAAAGTGACTTGGTCACTTTGTTGGAATTTCTTGTAGGAATTAAACTATTGAGTGAAATATGTGTTGTTTTGAATTGATAGGTATTATTTATTTTATTCATGTTTGGAGTCGCTAACTATTTGGAATATATTAGCCAAGCATGTTGAGTTTGAACAAGATGGATTGATGAAATTGTGGTTATTATTGATGTGTGTATGACTTTATTTTGATATTTGACTTTTTGATGTGAACAAGTACTAGATTGATTTGTTTTAATAACATGTATGCTTATATGAGTAGCTGTAGAAATCTGAATAGGACCAATTGATTCAAGTTGGGGTCTTAATGTTCAAAAACAAGTAGAAGAGGATCTAAAAGACTCTTTTGAGTCACTTGGAGTAATTTCAAAATTTTGCACAATAAGCAAAAAATTATGCAGACTTGCTTGGCAAGTCATATGCTCATTGGATGAAATTATAATTTGGAAAACTTGAGAGCATTGGTCATTGGACGAGCCACTCTCGCTAGGCAAATCAGGTCTCGAGGGTTTGGTTGTTGGGCGAGAAATGTTCTTCCAAAGCCAAATTTTGGTCGCTAGGTGAGATTCTTTTAAATAAAATCTTGAAAACTTTGGCAACCAGGCGAGTAAGTCTCATTAGGCAAGACTAGTTATTTTTTAAAGGCTCGTTGGACAAGAATGCTTGATCTACATATGTAACTTATGATTTTATAGATCTTGTAATATGTTTTTAATGCTAAATTTGTGTGATTGTATGTTATATTTATGTGTAGTATGAAGTATGAACCATGTTGAAGTGCGATTGAGACATAATATTTTCAAAAAAGAAAATGCTGTGTTGAGATTATTTAAGATGTATTGAATATTCGTACTAAGAAAATATCCTAACTCTCTTGATACACTAGAATCACATAGATGAATGTTTTTAGGTGTTAAGACTGGAGGGAGGTTACTATGGGTGCGGTTCAATTCGAGCTAGTCTGTTAGGTCACAGAGATTCACCTTGTCATACGAGAGGACTTACTTCATGTTTCATTTGGGTTGGAGAGACAACTAATGATGATAGTATGATATGTACATATCTTTGGGTCAAATTCAACACATGGTAAAAACAACCATTGGTATGTATGTTAATCGATTTCTGACATAAGTGGTAAATGATAATGAGTTATTGGTAGAAATTTGATTGTTTAGTACACTGTAATGAGATGAAGTGTGAAAACTAAGATACTTGTGATTGTTTTAATTGATTATGAAGTGATATTAAAAGTTTTAAAATTCTGTGATGATCATGTGTTGCATGAGAGTACAGGATGTTGTAGGTCACAGAACTTCATATGGAGAACTGGAATTTTCATTTATTTTTGTTGCTTTAATTTAGTATAAGTATATATTTGATATTCCTATGAAAAGTGATACTATTTTATAATACTATATTATGATGATATAAATGATATCTATATATTTAACTACATGATATAATATTTAAGTATTGTAACTAGAAATGTTACATTTCTAGTATCAAAGCAAGTCCAACCTTAGGTGACTCAGGAGATACGAAATTATTTGTGCGTAACTTTATATTGATTTTTTTAATCAAAATTAGATAGTTGTTTTAAAGTTGTTGAGATTGGTCCTAAAAACAAATTATATATATTATAAATTTATTTCAATAATAAAAACAAATTAAACCACATTGTTGTAACTTCTATTTAGATTATGGAAATATTGTTGATTAAACATTTAATTTATTTTTTGTACTCACTTATTTTATTTGCATTGTCTAATCTTTGTTATATATATATATATATATATATATATATATAATGAAATGAAGATTTTCTATAAATACCTTATTTATATTGAGATCATTGTTTTCATATGACAACAACAAACTGACATGGAAGTTTCTTAGAACTAAATGATGTATTTTTTATATTAATAAAAGAATTAGTTTAATTTTTCTAATAAATGTGAAATTAATATTTTTATTTTTTAGTTCAACTAAAAACTATACAAATGTGGTTTAATTCTTTTATTATTGAAGTAAATTTAAATATAGACTAATTAATTATAAGGTTAATATTTTTTTTGTTTAAACAAAAAAATATTTACTTTGAGAACATTATTACTTGTAAAATTTATAATAAATGGTCATTAATCCTAACATGTATATGATATAAGAAATGTCTGATTTAATTAGTTTCCATAGTGTCAAACCAAATTCATTTAGATGTATAGAGGTAATAAATAATCTCTTAACATAAAGAATGTGATTTTTCTTACACAACATACAATATGAATTATATTGTAAGTGTGGTGGGTTCCATTATCATGTTCAACATACTTTTCTTCACTCTTTCATGTACATGTGTTTGTAGGACCTCTTCACATCATTTATTCCCGACATGTCAAACTCATAAGATAGCTCCAACTAATTAAATGTTCCATTTTCTGTCTTTCTGAGCCATCATGCACTCTTTAGCTTCTATTATTAAACTATATTATTCTTTGCTTATATTCCAAGTTAAATGATTAATTTTATGAAACTTATTATATAAAACTGCACACTAAATCTAAAGGGGGTTTCCCTGTCCAAGATACAGACAAATAGAGGAGGTTTGTGCCAAATAATTTAAGGTGTGCACTTTCTGAAAAAGAAGGTTCCCTTTATGTTAAAAAATGCATTCTTTTATTTCAGTATGAGATTAATTATGATTTGTAATGCATATATATATATATATATATATATATATATATATATATATATATATATATATATATATGTTCATCTGAATGTTATTAGATTCAACATTTTCAAATAAGGTGAGGAGATAATGTTTTTTTTATACATATAAGAAAAAAGAATTTTGACTAGAAATATCAGTCATTTTTCTTTAAGAGTCATCAATAAAATTAATTAATGAATATTCTACATAATTAAAAATAATAAAACATTTCAATGGTCCATGAAAGTCTTATCAACATAGACAATTAGTGGTTTGCACAGGTTTTGGTGGATAAGGATACTCCTAAAACTGAAGCCACGTCAAAATAAAATATTATGTTTTACATTATACATATACTTTGATAAATATAATTTTGGAATAATCAACCTTTGATTGTTGTTATTTTAAATAGAACTAAACTTATATTCTTAAATTTAAATTATAAATAAAAAATAATTAAAAAAAGAGATGCAAAAATTAAAATATGCTATTCAGAAACTAGCATGTGACTAGAATAGAAAAAAAAAAAATCAATATAATTGAATTACACATAAAAAATATATTAGAATAAAAAATCACACTTGATTAGTGAAAAAAATCAGTTTTAATAACCACTTCCTATTACAGTTATAATTTACCTATATAATGAGTGATGGGGTAACATTAAATTAAATATAAGGAGAGACTTATTATGATGGGTAAAAATTTAGCATAATAAATATTTGCTATAACTATTATATTTTGGCACACCATAATATAAAAATATTTATTATAAATTTGATGCAAATTCATTGTAATAGTTTATAATAGCATTAATTTCTTATCATCCCTTTAATGCTCTGTTTTTTTTTTATTATAATAGAAAAACTACACACAGAAAGGTAGAGAAGAAAGGAGGGTTGTGCTTTTGCTTATGATGAAAGTGAAAATGGTGGACTTGGAGGAAAAAAAAAAAGAAAAAGAAAGGTGCAAAGTCATGAAAAAATATTCAGTACATAAAGAATTATAATATGGTTCTCAATTTAAAATGAATATATAATTAATTGTATTTATATATATTAATTATGTTAGTTGCATAATAAATTAACTAATTTAAATATAATAATTGAATAAAATAATAATAACATGTAAATAATAAAAAAATAAATGGAATAATATTACAATAAAAAATGATTTCACTTTTATTTTATTTCTTGTTTTTTCTATTATTCAATTCAAATCCAAATAGATAGTAAGAAATCCTTAATGTAGGAAAATAAAATCTAAAAGTATTATGATTCTTATCTTTCTATGATTAAGAGTTATCATTTAACATATCATATGAAAGTAATTTGATTTTAATATAACATTCATGTTTAAGTTTTGTATAGTATATTTTATTAGTTTTGTTGAAAATTGATATTTATCAAAATATTTAATTACTTATTTTTAATGATTTTTCATTATTTTTTAAATTCATAAAATTAGAAATTGATAGCTTATCCAACTTTGTTCATATGTGTTGATGGTCCATTTTTAAATATGTCCTTGCCCTTGAGTGCATTAATTGCTCAACAAAGCTTTTCTTTCTGTATTTTCTTCTTTTTGTTTTCATTTGAGATTGAATACACCAAAGTAAATGATTCCATGACTGCAAAGCTCATTCATTACCACTGTGCCAAATTAATTTCACTCTGTTAAGTTAGATTTAAAGTTTATTTTTTAAAATAATATTAAAATTTATCTTAGTAAGTTTTATTCAATATATTATGTTATCTTTATCATATTCTTATTATCTAATAAATATATATTTCACTTTATAAGATAAATTAAATTTAAAATACAAGTTTATAAAATGTTAAAGTCAAAAAGTTATAACTACTATATTGTAGAAGAGTTTTGAGTGTTTATTAGAAAATACCATTTTTGTTATACAAATTAACACTATTTTATTTAATACATATTAAAATAAAAATATAGATAACTCTAAATATATAAAGTAATATTGTATTTAGAATTCAGAGTCTTAAATGACTTATTTAACTTCAACATTCTTCTGGTAATGGATTGAAATGTTTGGTATTTTGAAAATATTCAAAATTTAAGAAATAATTTGACCATCAACAAATATTTCTTAAAAATTGCAGAATCATTTAATTTTTAAAATAAAAATTAAACAAGTCCTTATAATATTATAGTAATGGAATTGAGTAGCTAGTATATTGAACTGGTGAAAGGAATTGCAAGTCTGCAATTATTAACATAAGCAGTGGAGAAAATGAATGTGTTTGTGAGTATGAGATATGTGGCAAGTCTTTTTCTTACACAACTGTCAGACATGCATGCTCAACTTTCTGGGGTTCTTTTGGGAAAGATGTACACAATTAAATGACAAAGAGATTGATTTCTTAACACTGAACTATGCATGCTGATGTGGCTTCTACAGTAAACATTTCTATCCATTTTTATAATAGCAACCTATTTATTTAGAGTAGATAATCATAATATTTTCTAAGATTTTTTAAAACTAAAGTTATCCATCTTATTTTGTTTCATGACTATAAAAATTTCATTTATTAAATAGAAAACTGTTGAATGCACATCCAAAATATTCATTTACACTTAGAGAGAAAAGATATATCTTTATAAAATATATCTAATAGATGTTTTGTGAGAGGATGTATGTCTCGTTTTCCAATCAAATAAAGGATGTATGTGTCTTTTCTAATGAATTAAAATAAGTTGGAAAACAAATTATAAATGATAATTAAATTTAATTAGTAATTCATTTAATTTATATGCTTAAAATGTGCATATATGTGATCATGTGTGAAGGGGTCAACATATAAAATGAGTTAGACTATTGATAAAACAAGTTGGACTAAAAGAGTTTGTAGTTTAAAAAAAAAAATGGAGTATTGAATTTACAATATATAGAAGTGCTAATAAAAGTCTTTATTTTCTCCTTTATTTCAAAATCCGAATAACCATCCCTTCTTATTTTTCTTTCTTTGTGCATTTATCTTCCTTTTAATTAAGTTTCTTATACAAAATTATCTTCCTCCTTTCAACGATATAAGTTGCAAGACTGTAAACGATAGTGTAGAGTGTCATCTTGAAACCTTTACTCCAACTAAGATCTTCTTTTTTTTTTTTTTTTCTTTCTACTTAGAGTTCATGCATATTAGATGATCTTAGGATAATTTTAGGTCATTATAAGAAAAATGAGAATAGCTACAAGAAATTAGCGTTGACCAACTAAGAGGAGACGTAAATAGAATCAATACATTTACTATAGATAAGCAACACTATATGGTGTAGTGTATTGGCCTCTTACCTTACACTACCTCATCCTTTCCATTGAAGTTGGAAAGCAAGTTATAAATCCAAATGTATTTCACCATTCCAATGCCTAACATAATGTGTACCTAAGTACAAAGTTTTACATATAAACATAATAAAGATTTTTCAAACTATCTAAAGAAAATTTGAAGCAGGCTCAATTCAGAGCATCCTTGACTAGCTTATATATACCATTAACTGCTCCCGTGTGTAACATGATCATGATAGATAAAAAATAAACACACCAACACAAGCAAGAAAGGGTAATATAGTAATCAAAATATTTCTCATATAATTTGACACATATCAATACATTAACATCATCTACCATCAAACTCATCTCATAATCTTAACTCATGCATAAAACAATATAGACAAACTTAATTCTACTTTCAAAAGACTCGTGTATTGAATAGACCCCGAGATATGCACCTGTCATATAATTCCAAATTTGGAATCCACACATTCCCAATCAATGAATCAACAATCTTGTATGACAAGGACTTTCCTGACCAGCTGTATTTCAAGTTACAGTCACTCAGTTCAAACCTTCTTTGACTTTCACCACTTAATATTGTTCATATATTTGATTCCTAATACTAGTAGAGTCAGGATATCAATTGTTATTGAATAACTCCTTAAACAACACATCCTATTACATCTTAACATAGGTATTTTCTTTCTTGAAAATACTATGTCTCGATCACAACCTATATATATATATATATATATATATATATATATATATATATATATATATATATATATATATATATATTTCAAATCATGTCATACATATCTACTTTTCATTCATACATTCATACACTTTCCAATTTCAAGTTCAAATTTCTCAAAAACTTCATAATCTTCAATATCAACATCATATACCAATTAAAATCAAAATTTTCAAACGTATCAATATATCATCACAAGCCATATTCAATCTTACTTCTATAAAAATCAATCTATAAATATCACACTACTATATTTGAGTATTATTTCACTACTCAATTTAAGTCAACTAATCACACAAAATTAAACAATCAAACTCATTCAGTGCTCAAGGACCAATTCAAACCTGTAAGAAAAACTTGAGCAGTGATGATCAAAGAGTTTTACATTCAAGTCTTCTATTCTAGGGTTTTATTTGAAGATAGTTAATTAGTATAAAACATGTAATGACTTAAAGTAGAGCACTTTCTAAAATAGTCCCAAAGCCTAGAAATCACATAGAATCTGCTAACCTACACAACAGAATTCTAATCAACAATCAGGCTACACCACTAAGACCATAAACTAACAGAGACCCCTACTGATGCCTTAGATGTCACATGCAAGCTAATTTTCTAAAGTACCTAAGAATACTTGAAGATTGACTTAGAGGCAAATGAGCATAAAATAAATTTACTTTGTTCAAGAATCTAATCGAACACTTTTGCTTTACTCAACGCTAGAGTCAATGAGTAACCTCCGATCGTCAATCTAATGACAGGTGGGACCAGAGTTCTAGAGAGAAGATAAATAAGAAAAAAAAATTATATTCTAAAAAGAAAGTGATTTTATAAAAATAAAATCTAAATAATTAGTTTTCCTATTTATATGAACCTTTTATTTTAATAATAAAATATTTAAATGTTATTTTACTAATACTACTTTTACTGTAAAACTATTTTTTAAGTTATTGTATTAAGAGTATTTCTTTAAGTCGTTATAATAAAAAATAGTAGTGAAATATATTCGTAAACATTTATTTATTATAATACTTTTTTATTTATTATAATACTTTTCAATTTATGTTGGAGAATTCAACATAACCTAGGTAAGGATAAACTAATATAAAAATTAAAGTATTAAGTGCCTCCCTCTATTAGTTGTGCAACATTGTTTCTTTTAGTAAAATATTTTAGAAAGTGAACTTTTTAGAAAATTATTAAATAACCACTTTCAATTGTCTAATGGGTTGATTTGTGAAAATCTCCAATATAATCTTTTAGTTTTATTCTGCGAAAATCTTCAACATAGTTTTTTTTTTGTCTTATTCAAATCGTCTTTCTAAAGGTAATATTCTTTTTCATGCATACCTTGGAAAAAACATTTTAATATTTATTCAAGATTATCTTTTTTTTTTAGAAACATATTTAAACTTAATCATGGAGAAGAGTTATTAAATTCGGTGAGATCAATAAGCTTTATGGAATTCTTTGTCTTACCCTTTTAAAAATCAATTACATTTCAAGTGTATCTCTATATTTCATTGTCTCATTTGTTGTCTTAATTTTTACATTAAGTTTGATTTATTGGTGTAGTAGATTTCGATACTTAGTTGTGTTTCTTGATAAATATTAAAAAAAAAACTTTATATTATTACGTATGTTACATAATGTTTATGTTAGTGTATATAACTTTGTGATTTTTCATTAATAGTGCGAAACAATTAAGAAGAATTAATCATTGATAAAATTGAAAATGAATATAGATTTAGAGAGAAGCAATCATTATAAAATAAATTGTGTTCCTCGTCTCTTTCCTCCCACTCTCTTTGATTATTCATTTCTCTACTTAATACATAAAATATTGTCAAATTATTTAGTTATACTCAAAATTATTTAAAATCATTTTTCTCACATTGACGAAGAAATTCAAGTAAGTTTTCTTTAATTAGAAAATAAAATGTTGTTATTGATTAATGTAAATATCGATTTGAGTAAAATTGAATTCATGTTCCTTAAAGATAAGATATCATGTAATGAACAAAATGTGATTGAACACAAAATCTGAACAGAAAATGGTCAATGAAATTTTTATCAAAAGTTAATCATGATCCAAATTTATGAATATTTGTTTTTCGAAATAAAATATTGTTAATTGAATCTTTAAGGAACTAAAGTCAAATGGGCTGTTTATTCAGTGTAAATAACATTAGAGGTAGATTGGTGTGGCATTTATAAAATTATGATTATATGTAGAATATGATGACACAAAACTAAAAGTCAAATTATTGGAATGGAAAAGATTGAATTCAATGTCTCCATCAGACTAGTTATATTTATTATTTACCTTTTCTCCATTGGAGACACATTTAAGTTATTTTACATTTTTTTTATTTTTCTTAATATTTTTCCTTTTTTCTCTTTTAGGTGGATTTATACTTACAAAAGAAAAGTTAGGGATCTAAATCTTGTTATTACCATTTTAAACAGGGATTAACCTAATGAGTAACCTAACACCTTTAATCTTGAGGTTAGTCTCACAATTAACTATGCCTATAAAGTTATTGACCCAAAAGAAAATTAGAACAATGATAGAAAGCTACATTGTGACTATGGTCCTCCTCCTTCCATTATTCTTATTTCCTTTTTCTTTGTTTGAAATGGACAAATCATTCATCATCCTCACCATTTCAAAAGAGTATGATAGTTTTATTTTGGTTTCAAGATTTTGAGGTTTTCTTATCTGGCACTTTATTATGCCATGGACCAGTACCCTAATCAACACAATTTAATGCCCTAACTTTTTTTGCTTTGGAGATCATTCCCAAAGCTTTTCAAAAGTTATTTTCTTTCCACTTTTCAGGTGCCCAAAAATGACCAAACATATTCACTGCTCTATGTTATGCCTAGGCCAATTGTTATGGAAAAATTAGTTTTACCTTTTTTTTCCCTTCTTTTTCTGAGTTTGGATTAATGGTAGAGATCACAACATGCCACCTTACATGCAAATTTAATTATATTTCTTTTCGTTTGAAACTAAAAACTCTTGTTTATCTCCATTTTTGATAAAATTTGTCTTATCTTTATTTTTATTGGGTAATAGGTATAAAAACTCATATTTATTAAATAATCCTTTTTATAAAAGTAGTAGACATTGGAAAAAAATATTATCATGAATTTAGTATAAAAAAAATTGCAGATTTATTTCCGTTTATGTTCTAATAAGCACTTTTTGTCTTACTATTTTTTTCACAATTTTAGAAAATCTATAATTTTATTCGATCCTCAATTTAGCATATGTATATTTTAATTAATGAAATTATTTGTTATTAGCATCTTAAATTAATATATTAGGTTTGAATAAAATATATGCAAATTTAAGGATTGAACCAAAATCACACATTTTTTAAATCATGAAAAAAGAATGTAAGAAGACAAAAATCACGCATAAAAAAATTAGGAGAGAACAAAAATTGTGATTTAGCCGATTTATTTTCATAATCGAAAACTAAATTATCTTTAGTTTTTCTTTTTTTCCCCTAAAAGTTCATAAAAAATATTCTCTTACATTATTATTTTTTTTATTTTTAAATAAAAAAGTAATTATATGCCTTATATACTTATTCTATATGTTTTTCTCCAATCATGTACAATAGCCAGAGCCCAATTATCATAAGCCTCAACCAGAGCCCAAATAGTACATTTGCCAGCCCAACTGAAAACTACAGACTCGTTGTCGTGCCAATAAATTAAAAAAATTCCCTAGTTTTAATTCATTATTTATCATTTCAATAAAATTAAGTTATTTTAAATTAAGAAAATATTTAATAAATTTATTAAAATATTAGCATCAAAATTAAATACTTAATTTAAAACTATAACTTAACTCTTTCTGACGCGTATATTTTAGTGAAAGAAAGTCAATTTAAAGGTAATAATTTACTTAAGCAAGAAATAACAATGAGAAAACTATTCATCAAACAACATACACTTTAATCACCAACTTTTAAAACGGTATACAAATATTTTAACAAAATTTTCACATATATTTTTTTTTAAAAAAATATATGACTTTATCACCATTTCTTTCTACAAAGTAGCATCACTTTGATATTAACAATATTTTTGAACCAATTTTTCCATAACCATTATGTAAGTTTGAGAATAACAACTAAAATTAGTTTTTTCATAAGCTAAAATTTATTCATGTCTAAGCTCATTTGTATAAAAAATTTCATGTAATTTCTTTAAATTTATATATATTTTTAACTTATACATAAGATAATTTTAGTTATATAAAATTCTCTTTTATGGGAAAAAATGTCTAAAACGTATCCTAACATGATAGTGAAATGTAAAAGCTGAAAATTTTAATAAAATATACAAAAATAAGTGATAAAATGTGTGAAAATTAAAAATTTGATGGTAAAATGTATATAGAAAAACCTTGGATAATACAATATCTGAAAAATAAAAACTTAATGGTAAAGTATTGACATAAAATTATGGATGGTAAAATACACAAAATAAATTAAATAATAGATATGCAATTAAATGAAATTAATATAACCATTCTACTGATGAAACAATTCATTTTATTAGAAAATCAGTAAAGAATAGTTAAGAAAGATAAAATGAATACAATTTATATTTCATGATGAGGGGACATTGATCAATAATTTATGGGAGATTATCTTAGAATCCAACAGAAATGTTAACAAAAACACCAAACAAGAGAATGGCAAGACCAGTGAAGTTGATCAAATTGGATTCTCTGTGATAAGGCTTCAGCATTCCTAAGGAAGATAAGAAACTGGTCTTCTCCATCAACCCTGTTTCAGCAGCACACACTGCCATGAACAACAGTGCTCTTCCACCAACTTTGTGCCATGGCAGCACCTTGGCTCTTGTTGTGCCTGATGCTGCTTGAAGCATGAACACAACAAAACCAATAACCCACTGCAAACAATCACCAATCCACAATTAATTTCTCATCATCAAACTTTTGTCAAACTGTTAAATTTTCCTTACCTATATGCACTAATGTTTTTGCACAATAATTGTTTATTGATTTACAATAAAAAATACTAATATATTATGATTAAAGTTTACAATAAATATCTATTTTTCAACCCAAAAATTAGATTTAAGTTTATAATAATATATTATGATATGATTTTACTTTTAATTATTAACATTTTTTTTTAAATGTTGAAAGTTCTACTCTTAGACTTGAAAGGTGTAACAAATAATAGATTTTGAAAGAAATAAAAGTAAAGAAAAAACATCTTTAGAAGAGAAAAATATGAAAGAAAATAAATTTAGTCTCTTTATAAATTGGAATTAACTTTTTTTGATAAAATAAATAAATCAATCTTTATCATAAACTAGAATTAACTTATTCATAAATTAGTTTATAAAAAATCTCTTACATAATTTTTCTGAATTTTTTATTTTTGATTTGTAAATAAATAGTTTTAACTTACGAAAAAAATAATTATTACTTTTTTTTCCATAGAAGTACTAGTAGAGAAACTTGTCCAAACAACCCATCAACTATGTTCATAAAACCAACAAGTTGTTGCCTGATTAACACTAAACCTAGGTCACTCCAAACAGATTTTAAATTCAAATTTTGTAAATGAAAAAGGAAAAAAAATGGTTAAGAAGAAAAAACCTAGAGACATCATAAAATATTTTCTACCAAAATAAGTGAAGGCATACATGTATGTATGTATGTATGTACATGATTGGTATTAAACTAACCTGCAATACAAACAAGGAGAAGGTGGCAATGCCAATCCATGAATGGAGGCTATAAAGATTGGGAATTTGACGCATATGATGGAACTTGAAAACAGCACTTAAACCAATAATGCCAAGAACTAGGGCAACCAAATGCAGTGCCATGTGAACAAACTTCCTTGTTTTCCTTTCACTTGGTATGGTTTGGAATGCCAACATAGCTGTATTCAATTTAATTCATCAGCATCAAACCAATCACTGAACAATTTTACTATCACATACCATAAGATATTTGCTGTTGCATTAATTTCATACAAAAAAATTTGTTTAAGTTAATGTGGAGATACCTTCACCAGCAAGGAAGATGAAGCCTGAGTACATCAAGAATGGGTGAACCTGCATAATGATTGTTTATTGTGTGATGAGTGAGGGACAAAGTTTTAATATACTTAATTAGAATGTGTTTTAAGCACATTATAAGAGTATGTTTTGAAGTGTTTAAACCTAATAAATTCAACTCAAATATATTCTTTCATAAGGACTTTAACCCAATAACATTTTTATGTAAAATTTTAATAGCTAGCTCAATTATATTTACAACATATTCCGAAAACAATTCTAATTAGGTATTTGTAGTTAATTTTTCTTAACAACAATGTAATCGAAAACCTAATTAAGAAATAAACACAATTTTGAGAACCCAATTGAAAAAAAAAAATCACGAATCTAACTAAAATTTTGAAAGACCTATATAAAATAATTTAACCTAAATCATATCATATTGAAAATGGTAAATGAGATGGAGAGGAAGCAATATTACATTGAAGACACGCAATCCATCGTTTGAATCATACTCAATTCCTTCACGATAATGCAACAACCAAATCAGCAAGAGGATGAAGGCTATGATGCCAAACAAGTGTGCCAAATAACTCATCTTCCTCTCGCACTATTATGTTGCTATAGTGTGCCTCAATCTTATACCCTAATTTCGTGATTTTTTATTGTAATTAAAACCAAGAGCAAGAAGAGGAAGCATTGCTTGTGTTCTTCGTTTAGGAATTTTGAACAAAGAAACTTAGGAATTTAGCAAGCATCTTCATTTTGGGTTGCATACTATAGGCATATATTCTTACTTCTTAAACACGAATCCTAGCGATTGGAGCTGAGCAATGGGATTGGAATTTTCTAGTTTTTAAATAATTATATTTATTAAAATAAAATAGTTATACAAGAGAAAGCAAAGAAAGAATGAGAATATGGAACTTGCTACTTCAACAAAAGTTAATTAGTGTTTTACGTTGTTTGAATTTTCTTACTTTACCTTGAAATATACACAAACATGGTCTTAAATAGAATTTTATATATGATTTTTAACGGTCTTTCAATATATCTAATAGTCTCATATTATAAAATAATTCATTCAAAGTTTTTTTAATCAATAATATTGGTGTTTTTCATTTTATGTTGTTTTTTCTTTTCATTTTTTTTTTCGTTTAGGAATATAAGATTAAAATGTTTTTTTTAACAATAAAAAATAAATTAAATTAAAGGAGACACTTAAGAGGTATTCCAACTCTTATACAGTCTGAGTAAGTATGAGATTATACAACAACCACTTATATACCACTCTCAGATATGTGTATAGTACCTTACTAATCTTTACAAGGAAAACATATTATAGTACCTCCAAATAATACATTAGAATGCGCATATAATGCTTACCCGGTGCTACAACAATAAAAATAAGCGAGCACAATAACTACTGTGTGATGTATGCCCATACAAAACTCCTGCACTGTCATAAGATCCTTTGGTGCTATGTAAAACCATGTTCCTAAAGTAACTTCCAAAAATTATTTTTTAACTCTCTTTTATGTATGTATGTATGTATGTATGTATGTATGTACATATATATATATATATATGTATGTATGTGTTTGTATGTGTGTGTTAGAGAAAAATCCAACATCCATAATCTTGTGTTAAAAATAACTATACATAAAATATGGTTATATTTTTTCTTAAAGACATAAGTATTTTGTTCAAGCAATATATCATGTAAGACATAAGTATTTCGTTTGTCAAACGATATAACACTATGGAATCTATCTTATTTTTATGTCTGATAAGCAGTGTGATGCTCAGATGATAAATGCATAATCTTAGCTAACATAGTACTTCATGAATATATGTATGCTTAATCTATATTGCATGAAAAGTTCGTTTCTTATATCTAACCAAAAAAATAAGAAAAAGGATGACATCTCATCAACGATTTCATGGAATATGAGCTAAATTTACTTTGCTTCAACAACTCCCAAGTACTTGCTTTGTTAACCTAGAAAAGTCTATCTGCTTCGTATGAATTTGTGTCTTTCACAAGTTCAAGCAAAAACACTTTATTCAAGAAGAGATAAGTACTTTTAGCTATTTGGATATTGTTTAAAGAAGAGAAGAACATTTAATGCACGTGGAACTTTTTACAATAGTGAAAGTTTTGGTATTACAAATTGTGTTTAAGTAAAATTGTTAACAGATGTTCTCTCTAGTGACAAAATTTTCACTTTAATGATGAAATTTTCACTCTAGCAATGGAATCTTTTTCGCTCAAGTGAATATAGAGTAGAAAACCACGTTACTATTGAGTTTTATTTTGACTGAAACAAGATTTATCACTCAAGTGAAAATAGACAGAGGAAAGAGAATCAATTCGGGTCAAATTTTGCTTAGCAAAAATCATTTAGAATTTTTGGGTATTTTTGGATTTCTATCAAGGTAAAACTGGAGGATTATTGTGTAGTTATCTGTTTGTACTTTGAGGTAAGTGATGTGAGGTCCAGTAAAGCTAGGTATTGGTGTTAATCTACTAAGACTTGCTTATGAGATAGATGCTACCTGACGAGCCACGATTGCATGATGAGCTATACTAGAACAAATTCAATTAAATCTTAAGTTTTACTTGTAGGTCACATAGACTAAGGTGTCAGGTGATAAGGAGTCGATAGATAATAAGGTTATAATGAGGTAGACTAAATTGGCATAAAATTGACAATAGTCCTACGGTGTGGGTAATGTAGTTAGGTTGTTATTGTGATAGAGAATATCGATACAATAGTCAATCAAAATATGACCTATAAATGTTAATCTCTGAGTTGAAGTATAATAACTATGACTTTCTTAAATTATCTAAATTCATAATTTTAAATGTGATTAAGGTGATGAATATACATTTATTATTTAATGATAGTACTTTTGTAATGTAATTATTATGTTTTGAATGATTACTTATCTTATGTTTTGTCAATTATTATGCATGCTATTACTATGTTATACTTCATGAGAATTAGTAAGTCTAAATGTATATAAAGATTATATATATATATATATATATATATATATATATATATATATATATATATATTTTTTT
>Ga0209489_105894_pt1 | contig 20517 bp, 9 predicted proteins | sample SiratrowhiteBW_FD_187527 | JGI IMG/M metagenome (GOLD analysis project Ga0209489, IMG submission 187527) | Root nodule microbial communities of legume samples collected from California, USA - Siratro white BW (SPAdes) (version 2) | ecosystem: Host-associated > Plants > Roots > Nodule | place: USA...
TATATATATATATATATATATATATTTTTAAAGAATACAAATATGTAATAACATTGACTTAAATTATTAATACTTACAAATTAAGTTTTAATTATTAATTATAATAGAATAATTTAACTTGTTAAGGTAATATTTATTTTAATCATATATTAATTAATCAATTAAAAAATGTTTTAATAAATGTATAAATAAAAAATAATTTTTAAAAAAGACAAAATTTAAACAAAAATAAATTAAAAAAAAATTGGCTAGGTGATCCGGGTCAACTCGTCCTTTGATGGGATAGGTTAAGATTTTCAACCTTTTGTTACAGTGGATTAGTCTATTATATTATATTTTTACTGAGTTAATATCAAGTGAGATCAAAACAGTCAGATTAGCTCGTTTCGACATACCAATATATAAAATAATGTTTTATTTTAATTATCTCTTTTTAATATTATTTAATAAAAGTTATTAATAAAAAAAATATATTCACTTCATCAATAATATAAATTATGTAAAGTAAGATATCGCGTAATAATAAGAAATTAAAGTTAAGTCTTACGTTAAACTTTATGAAACAAATGCAACAAACTATTTAAATTATATTAAAATATTAAAGTATAACACTGCGTCAATTCGTATCTTACCAAGAAATCGTAATTCCTTAATCATTCATTACATTGAAGAAAAATAATGTATAAATATATTTACCTTTTAAATATTACCAAGGTGAACAAGCTTTTATGAATGGAAAAGAAATTTTAGAAATTGTTTATTACATAAGACTAATTGTGTTATTTCCAAATAATTTTAGAAATATGACAGCTTTTGTTATTTTCAAATAGGTTGTTTTTGGGAAATAACAAAAGTAGTCATGATTACTGTATCAAATTTATTCAACAACAAAACAACCACGTTATTGCCTACTCCCATGTACTAACCTAAACAAGTTCTTAAAAGTTTTGTGGGACCAAAAACTCGTACGATACGACGATACTAGTCGTATCAGTGTATGTAATGTATGCGACAAAAATGAGACACTCTCCAATGCTGTGGTGGTACGTCATAATTTGTTGTTAAATTTTGTACTAATTAATAGTTAAGGAGTAATTCCTAAGGACTTGTCCTTAATCTTATTCTCTTCACAACCAATGGGAGTCTGAAACTTGGCTTCAGAGAACCACTGTTCTGACAAAATGCATTCAATTTGTCATTTGATGCGATGTGATATTTTCACTCTCATGTCATGTCATCTTCAACTGAATGACAAGATAACGATAACAAGGTTTTAAAGGAAGTCATTAAGAAATTAATATTACTTTTTTTATATCATGTAAGAAAGTTACAAATTATGAAAAATCATTTACTAATATTCTATTGTAAATATCTCTTCATATAGTAATCAAATCAATAATTTAAAGCAATTTTACAATGGAAACTGTTAATGCAAGATTTGTTAAAACAATTTCAAATTATTTAGCAACATAAAAAAATGTTTAAACAAGTTAAAAATAAATATTAGTGTTTGACATCATTTGTGACTTTTTTGAGCAGTGAGAAATACAGCACAGTGGAAACACTTTATTTTCAACAACTAAATGTGCAAAAGTTGACAAAAGTTCTTGAGAAGTATGCATTTATTTTATGAACTTTCCATTAATTCGTAAAAATTACAGTGGAACTGTGTGTATACACAAATATAATGTAATGATATTCAATATTAGTTTTTTTTAACAACATATAGTAAACATATATTTGTTGTTAGTTTAAAGTAAACATGTTTTGACTTTTTTATATTTTTAGTTTTTATTAAATTAAAATTAATTTATGTTTTATTAATCTAAAAATAGATATTAGTGACCCAAAATATTAATTTTAAATTTTGGAACATTGAAAAATAACACAAAATATTCTGTAGTGATTAAAATTAAAATCAGTATACTTCAAAAGCTAAAATTAACTTTAAACTGTTCTAGAATGAAAATGATTTTTTATAAGGACCAAAATAAAAAATAAATTACTCATCTTACAGGACTATCCACCTATCTAAATCTAATAAATTTAATTTTATTTATTTTTGTACTAACAAAAAGTCTGTAATAAAATAAAGTGTATTTATATCATTAAATAAAGGTAGTCATAATATTTCAAAACCAAAAGAGGACAGAACCCAAAAACAACTTACAATTTAAAAGTAAATAATATTATTAATGTATTAGGTGATGGACTGTCTCTTCCAGAGAAGTGATATTCATCTATGGATACATGAAGGGTTATTTTTATAAGTTGAGTTTATCATTTTTTTACCAATGAGCTTGTTGAGAAGTCATGGAATGTTTAAAAAGAAGAAGGACGAAACAAAGAAGTGTTTCAAAAGAATATGGTGAAATCTTTGAACCTATACGAGAGGTCCTTTTCCACATGAATATCAGCACAGACCACTGTGTACACGCGTAGAGTTCATGCCAATTTCAATAGTTTACGCTTTTAATTATTTTGGTTACCCTTTATTCTAATGTAATTTCAGATTTTCTGTATATAAAAGAAACCCACCCACTAAATTTCACTATCTGCTCATTTGTATGATCTTTAAACAGCATTTTTTTTTCAACTATATTTTATATATTAACTGTTATGAAAATATTATTTTCATGAATTAGATAAATTTTGGACTTGGACATTTATTTACCCCCACCATGAGACCAAAAAGGTAAAACCAAACAAATAAAATAATCGATTTTATGACTGTTTTAGTAGAAAAATGAGTGTTATGTTTTATAATATTATATTAGTTTTCTGATCATAAATAATGATTTTTTTTTATTTTAAACTTTAATTTATGTTTTTTTGAGTTAAGTCTAATATTTATTATTACTAAAGTTGAAGGGGACTGTGGCATTGATGAATTTAGTGTTTTATTGGTGTTAGAAGATAGAAAAGGAACAAGTTATATATCACATAGTCATACTTTGTTCATTTATTCACTCATTCTAGATAGAGAGTATTATAAATAAGAATATTTTCACTTTGATTATAAAATATTTAAATAACTAAAAAATATATTTTGATTATATTTGAAATGACTTAATCTTCAATACATACCCACTATGTTTATAATATTAGTTTATAACAATTTCTTATTAATTATTAAGTAATGATTCCTTTTTTCAATAAGGATTAATGATAATAAGAATCAATTTTTCAACTTTTTCTTTTAGGATAATAAAAACATGATATATAGATTGTTCTTAATTCATGAAATAAAGAACAGAGCAATCTAATACGGTAAAGTTTATTCTTACTAATTATGATTTTAATAAAAAAACTTCTAAGACTCACTTTTATGCATCTTTCTTCAAAATTTCAGATTAAGAATTATGGTTTCATCATATATATTCAAATATTATGGATATATGAAATAATTAATATATTCCAAGTTGTTGAGTTGATTTTCTTGAAGAATACAACTACTAGGGACACAACTAGTATTACTTTTACAAACGAGAAAAAATGTAACATAAATTCTCTGAAAACATATATCTTCTTTTCAAACTAAAATCATATTTAGAGGTTTGCTTAGTTGAATGCTGTTGGTCGTTTGAGCGAGTCATTTATTTTCTGTGTTAAGTTTAACCATGTAATAGAACAAAATCTTTTTTTTATTATTAAAAATATAAATATCATTTGACCAGGGATTGGTTCGTTATTCTGTTTTAAGTAAGATAGGTATTCTGACACTTCTTTAAACCTTTTCTATTTAGTCTTATGAAAAAAGTATATTTAAAATAAAAATAATTAATAACGATATAAAAAGTATATTATTTAAATTTTTTGAACGAAATAAATATTTTAAATGTAAAAAGCTGTCATGATTTTATAGTTAAATTTATTTTATAATTGGCATTATAATGCGTTCAGCATCCTTCTACTTGTCAAATCCTTGTTTTACTGGAAAAGAAAAATTTGTCACTATGCTCCTTCAATGTATTGAAAGAGCCACTGTCAACTTCAATTTTAACTTTGTGAACCTTATGCGGTGTAATGCAACAATTAAATAGATGGAATTAAGACTTGTCTTTAGAAATAATCCATTATGGATATTCTAAACTTTTTAAAAATAAATAATAATAATAATAATAGTTTAAGAGCCAAAATATAATATTGTTTAAACCATTATATAAAAGAGATACAATACGAGTGCTTTTAGTATACTTTTTAACTAGACAATTTTTTATATACCAAATTAAATTAATTTTAATCTTCCATAAAATAAATAACTATATAACTTTTTACTTAAAGAAAAAAAAATCATACAGCACTTAGAGAGGGCACCCATGCAACGTTGTCACTTGTTCCATTTCTCCTAAAGTTTAAACCAACTGTGTTTAACCTTAATTGTGGTTCTTTTTTTTCTGCCCCTCACAAGCAACCCCACACTACCTGTCAGCAAATCAACTCATGCAACATATCTTTCATTGCTCCCTAACTCTTCCAAATGCCATCACTCTCTCATCCTCTTCCCTTTCCTCACCAAATGGCTCTCTCTGCCTCTCTGCCCCAACTTCAACCCTCTTCACTGAGGAAGCAAACTGCAGTTTCCAGAAGTTGGATTCTGCTGGACCACCATGGCAAAGCCACTGTGCTCGATGCGGATAAGCATGCTATCATGCGCCTCGTTAAAATTCACGCAAGGGATCTTCGGATTCTCGATCCTCTCTTATCATATCCCTCCACCATTTTGGGCAGAGACAAAGTCATTGTTCTCAATTTAGAGGCAAACACTTTCTTTCCATCACTTCTCTTCTTCTGCTTTCTAATTTTGTTTCACCAACTCATTCTTTTCTTTTCTGCAGCACATTAAAGCTATTATCACTGCAGATGAGGTATGCTTTCTACTGATAAAGTGCTAAAAAAATTCAAATTATGAACAGATAATCTATATGTATCCATCACTAATATTTACTCACTCTCAATTACCTATGTCTAACACGTAGATCAATTTGTTCTAGCATAATCCGTACTTTATAGTATTAGGTGGAGAACCAAACATAGTGGTCTTATCCACTTCTGGTGAAACAAATCTGTGTTCTATGAATAATTAGTTATTGGGAGAAAACCAATTCTCAATCACTAAAATTTGTAACTATTCATTGGTTTTTAATTTATGACGATATGTGTCTCGTGTTCAATGTCATTGTTCTTTACGAGCTTACAAGTAGATACACTAGAAATAGGATCAATTTTGTGAGGTTGTGTTGTTTGTTCTTGGTGATGCAGGTGTTGCTAAGAGATCCAACGGATGATGACGTTGTGCCAATAGTTGAAGAGCTTCGACGACGGTTACCCAAAGTAAGTGATTTTGGGAAAGGCCAAGGAGAAGAAGAGGCGTGTGCTCCAGATGGTGAAGGTGGAGACGAAAATGGTGTGCTTTGTGAAACATTCTAGTTCAATTTATTGCTATAATTAAACAGTGTTAGTGTTGTTCTGTTTCGGGCTCTTTAGTTTTGCTTCTGTTTGGATAATGGAAAATTGACTATGGCTCGTAGAATTTCCATTTGAGATACGAGCTTTGGAAGTTTTATTTGAAGCAATTTGTAGTTTCCTTGACGCACGAACGAGAGAGTTAGAGACTGCTGCTTATCCAGCTTTGGACGAACTTACCTCCAAGGTAAAAAGCCTTTGCATAAGAATTGTATACATTTTTCATGGATTTTTCACCTTGGTACAAGCTTAAACATTTTATTGTCAACTTAAAGGCGAGGCTAAGAAACAATTTTGTTCATAATGTGTTATCAAATTCTTTTTCATTTTTTTAAATTAGTCTCCCCCTTTTAAGCTAGCAAAGTGGTTTTGTAGTGAGAATGAGATATATATCATCAGAAAGACAGCACAGGATCCTTAAGGACTAAACCTAATACTATTGCTAATTTGTGATCTAAAACTTTAGATAGCCTCCATATCCAAATATGGTGCATGAAACATGTAGTTTGTTATTTAAAGTTCGATTTTTCATTATCATGTTGTGAGTTGTGACAAATTTTTGACACTTTATCCTCCTCTTCCCCTTCCACACCACTCTGCACCTGTGTCCAGATTAGCAGTCGTAACTTGGACAGAGTGAGAAAATTGAAATGTGCAATGACGAGGTTGACAAGTCGTGTTCAGAAGGTATGTTGAAATAACAAATAGATATTTTAACACAGTTTTCTCCTTTCCCTCGCACAAGTGAATTCCTCTTTTCCTTTTTTCTCTACGAGTTCTTTATATTAAATTGTGCTCTTAGCATACGAACATGGCAATGCTGTTCTATGAAGCCTGTATACTCCAAAACTAAATTGAAAAAGTATCATTACTGTACCTGTGTTGATATTACGAGGCATGTATTCTAAAAATATTCAAATTTTCTTATTTTTTCAATTTTTCTAAGATATTTCTGCGATGTTGTCTTGGATAATTTCAGATTAAAAAAGTAGTTAATCCTTTTCTCATTTAACTTTTAGACTTTTTCTAAGATATGATACATATCTGAAAATCTTGTTTGAGTTTTTTTAGCTATGTTCTTCATGTTGTGAAAGGAATTATAATGCATACTTTTTTATTCATTCTTTGAACAGGAACAAAATGATCCTAAAGGGATAAATATTTAGTTTATGTACAATCTAGTCTTTCTTTAACTTTGTTTCAGAAAAGATGAAAGGTATAACTGTAAAAAAGGAGAAACAAGGTTAGGGGATATTAGTAGAGTATGATCAACTTCATGATGGTGTTGAACTTTAGTAGATCTATCTCTTGATAAATGAACTTAGAAGCTGTCTTTAGACAATAGTTTATCAATGATGTTTCTGAATTGTTAGCTATTGTAGTCAATAATTGTTCTAAATTCAACCCAAGGAGCTTTTATTGATGTTGTTAGCCAAAGCTAGTTGAGATACAGACAAAAACTACATTTTTTGTTGATATCACAAATAGTTCTTCGTAAATTGTGATTATCATAATTGTAAATTAACTAGGAATTCGATGTATTTTTTTGTATATACATAAAATATTTTATAAACTTTTGTCCACTATCCGAATTTATTAAAAACATTGTCGTATATATATGTATATGTATCATGTTGTATCAATAAGATATGAAGTATCTGGGCTTCATAGGTAACTAACTTGCCTGCCACTGATTTCCCCTTTCTTTATTATCATCTTACAACCAATATTTTTCTGTTTGTGTTTACTTTACTAGCTTTCTTGTAGATCAGAGATGAACTGGAAAACCTACTTGATGATGACGACGACATGGCTGATCTTTACTTATCAAGAAAGTCGACTATTTCATCATCTCCAACAAGTAGTTCTGATGCTCCCAAGTGGCTTTATGGTTCTCCAAATACAGGTTCAAAAATACACAAATCAAGCAGAACAAGTGGAACAACAGTTCACAGGGAGGATGATGTTGAGGAGCTTGAAATGTTACTTGAGGTTAAGAACTCTTCATCTTTAATGCTCCACATCACACAGATACTTCGGGTTCGTTAAGTGAATGGCATTAAACTGAATAATGTTGTGCTTTGCTTTGCAGGCCAATTTCATGCAAATTGACGGCACATTAAATAAGTTGGCCACAGTATGAACTGCATTTTCTTCTAATCTTTCCTACTTGATTTCTGATCTGCACTACTTAGCTGCTAAACTTTTCTATTTTGATATGTACACCCCTTCATTTCAGTTGCGAGAATATATCGATGACACAGAAGATTACATCAACATACAGGTAAATTTTAGGCACAACTGCTTCGTGTATTTTAAGCTCTTACTATGGGGGAAAATTTTTAATTTTTGAAGAATTCGAACACACCCCTTTATAGCATAACAACTCTTTGTAACATGTCACACATGCAGCTTGACAATCACCGAAACCAGCTGATTCAGGTATAAGCTTTTGAAGGCCATTGTTTTCTCCTTATGAGGTTAAGTATTTATGTGCCTATATATTCTCCAAACATTTTTAGAAACATTTGTTACCAAAGCCATGATTGAAGGCTTTAAATACTACTGTTGTTTTCTATCCTTGTTTGGGACAGCTGGAGCTCTTCATCAGTGCCGGGACTGTGTGTATGTCCTTATATTCATTGGTGGCTGCAATATTTGGTATGAACATTCCATACTCATGGAAAGCACCAGGCCACGAACATGTGTTTAAATGGGTATGTATGTGCACATCACTTGCAACTATAGAGAAAGGTTTTCAGATCCCCGGAGCAACTATTGTAACAGGTTTTCCTGATTTTTTTTTTCCAATTGAATTTTTATAATTTTAGGTGGTGATCTTTGCGGGAATGGTTTGTGCATCCTTGTTTTTATCCATAGCATCTTATGCCCGACGCAAAGGCCTTGTTGGGTCTTGAAAAATGTAAAGCCTAAAGATTAAAGATGCATGTCGGGAGGGAGACATCAGGTTAAGTCAAAAGTGGCCAATTTCCACACATTGCCTCAAAACAATACTATATTGTAAAGAATTAGCTACACACTTCAGATAAAATGGGTGTGTTGGCTAAAACGCATGCACTGAATATTATGTTTATATCTTTTTGTTCATCTTATACATATGTTTCTAAAATGAACAAATTAATATTTTTTTCTAACCACTAAAATTATTTCTTTTATTTTTTAAAAGCAAGTCCCTTCTTTTCAATAGTCAAAGTCCCTCACATGTACAAGTGAAAAAAAAGAAAAAACCATTATTCTCTCTCTGTAGACTAGGTTATTTTTGTTTTTAATGTAAAGTATTTAGTCAAATCGGTTCTGCTTCAATTCCTGCTTCTTACGGCACCCATAGATCATGCGCATGCAGCTATCAATTACTACAATCATACAATTATTATCAATTTACCATCGTTCCACGACAATTTCTGAATTTGGGGCGTTCTCCACCACTTTGGATCCAATGATTATACATTGGTTTACTTTGCCCATAATAAAAATGGTGGTATTAAAAAGTGGGAGAAAATAATCAAGACAGGTATAATTATTGACAGCATTTCTCCCAGGTAATCATCATGTTATATTAGCAAACAATGAAGCATGGACAGGGTGTGGACGCGATGTCTGGACTTTAGAAAATTAAGGTTAACAGAAAAAAAAAGAGTTGTGTTTTGTCGGTGGTAACTGTTATTAGTATATACAAATCAGGATTTCAAATTCCAAAAACTTTCTCTTAGGCTCTGACGTGGATTAACCTCGAGATGCATGGGTTTTTGACAATGCACGAGTCTCAATTACCGAATTGCGCATGGGCCAGGGTTTCATAAGTCTAAACTGGACACATTCAGATTCGAAATGGAGTAATGACGAAAAAGGGTAGGGTGGTGGTGAGGACCCTTTTGCAAATAAGATAAACACGAAGATCACATGTTCCATTTTTCGACAAAGCCAATTGCAGGACCTTTTTCTTCCTTTGGGGTTTGGTTTGGTGTGTGCGAACCTAATTTTATTCTTTTTTTTTTTTTTTCATTTTGTCTGGATTAGGAAGATGAGGATAAAGGTACCCCTAACTAACTAACCTTCAATGCGAAGCAAATGACATTGGGGCACGTATTCAACATTTCTACGTGAAATTGCTACACCTCACAAAAACCATTTCACTCTCTGCATAAAAACAATAATACACAGTAAAAGAGGAGTTTGATTAAAGTAGTGGTGACAGTAATATTAGGTACTGTGTCAAATACATTTAAAAGATGATAAAAGTTAATAAAATAAATTCATTTTTATCCAAATAACTAGCTTCATTGAATAGAACATGAATCTCGTACAATCTTATAATCTTTTAACAAATTGGAATTTATAAGATAGGGTGCATTCGATTCTAATTAAATATTTCCATAAGATGTAACAACAAAACATTCGTAAGAGACTCTCCTACGTTACATTCATGCACCAAAAAGTTACCAAAAAAAGGACTCCTTTAAACTTCAACGTATTCAACACCTTCAAAACAAACTACACTCCATTCATAGTATTTTAGATCATTCGTAGTATGTTAGATTTCAAATAGAATAAGAAATTGAAAGTTAGTGCTGCAGAGGTTCTTCATATATATACATTTCTCCAGGCTCACCTATTACTGACTCAACCTTAGTCACGCCTATGTACTATGGTGAACCCTCCCGCATGACACGCCGCCCAAGGGTGCGCATCCTAACCCCGGCGCACGTTATCACAAACCCCAACTTCTCTAGCTGTCCTTTATTTTTTCGTCTAGCTGTCGTTGGTTGAAGTGTGGAACATATGTCCTTATAATATTTTGTTTGAATTGTACATATTTTTTCAAGCAAATAAAATTCACAAAAAAAAAAAAAAAAAAAAAAAATAAAAAAAAAAAAAAAAAAACATAGAAAGAGAGAAGAACACACAGAACACAAACACAGAAACACTCGGTTTCGGTTCATGCTGGAACAAGAGGTCCTCTCGATTCAGATCACCCACAAAGCAACACAAACTCCCTCTGCCAAATCCACCCATAACCCACGTCAAATCCTCTCGAATCTCACCGACCCATTACCTTTTCCCACCCGGTTTTCCTCCTTCCCCACCGATCGCTGTTGCTGCAATACCCACCGTTACCAACACTCCATCCATTCCCACGAGCTTCTTCGTTCTCCGTTCCTCCCTTTTCCACACGACATCTTCTTCTTCTTAATGCAAAGGGTGATTGCCATAGAATGGACGTAAATTTGGGAGGTGCAGGCGTGGCAATAGCATGCAGGGACTGAGCGTGTGAGAATAGTTCGTGCGAGCGTGCAAGAAAATTAAGGAGCATGTCGAATCAGGTGGCGAAGGTGCGGAGGAACACGATTATAGCATGCATGACTTGCCCACTCTGCAACAAGTTGTTCAGGGAAGCGACAACCATATCCGAATGTCTTCACACGTGTGAGCCCTCCTCTCTTTCAATCCTTGTCGATTTTCTCTCCGATTTCTCTGCATTCGCTTCCTCCTTCACTCTACGCCCTGATGCGGGAGCATCTGGACTTTGCGTAACCGGAGAGAGATATGGGTATTTCGTAATTTGACGTGTCCAACCAAAGTTTTGTTTTTTAATTTTTATTTATTTTTTCTAATTTTATTTTCTTTTGGGTTCTCTCTCTAACTATACCCCGTTGGGGACGTGAATGCTGGTCAGAAGCACTGTGCTTTTCATTGGCTAAGTATTCTTATGCTGTTCCATTAATGTCCTTGATGGAAAGATGTTTGAACCTTTTACTACAGCCACCACTGTTTTTTTTTTTTTTTTTTTTAAGTAAAGCTCTTCCTTGTACACACGAAGATTGAATCTTCATCTCACTGCATGCAAAATTATTCTAACTGTCGTGGAAGCGTGAATATTTTTACGGGGTTGGTTCTTGCATTTTTTCTGAATAATTTTCTCTTGGTGTTTGTTATGTGTCGTTTGAAGTTAAAAGTTAATTGCTGGTCTAATTTGATATCTTTGCATGCACTTTTTTTCTTCACCAGTACAAGCTCTAAGCAAAGCCTGTTGTATGTGGCAACTAAACTAATAGCAGATTTTTTTTACTTTTTCTGTGGACTATATTCAGTTTGCAGGAAGTGCATTTATGATAAAATTACCGATGAGGAATTGGAAAGTTGTCCAATATGCGGCATTGATTTGGGTTGTGTTCCACTTGAGAAACTGAGGTCAGTTCCTGGCTTTAATTGAATTCCAATTTACCCTTTTATACTCTTGTACTTCTTCCTTTAAAAAAAAAAAAACGAAATGCTTCTCTGCTATACTTTAAGTTGTTGAATATGCATGGAGGGTGCTATGCTGTGTAGTAAGAGTTTATCTTTATGCAACCCACACCTTAATTACTGCTACAACTTCTAAAATGGAGATACACCTTCACAAGATGAAACCTTTCTTTTGAAAATGAATAATGTTGGTGGTGGGTCGACATATCTGCTATAAAGCTTTTGAATACTGTTCGTCTGAAGAAAGATCCTGGGACCAAAGAAACAAATAGCTGTCATAGACCATACCTTTACCTGATCTTCTTCTTAAGTGGTATTGTGCTGTTGCAGCAGCCTGCAAGAATGAGAAGTGTTCATGCGTTTATTGTGCTATAAGGATAATGTTACATCAATCTTTTACTTTATGAAAACTGACATAAGAAGGATCCACTCCCGGCATGACGAATTTGTTCGGTTAATACATGCGTATAGTATTCAGGGAAATAATTAAATGCCCTCGGTTTGACATCTTTCTATAATTTAGTTGATGATATACATATAGTAACGCTGGTAGTTTATTACTTTATTTTGAATAGTTTTCAAAACAGACATTGCATATGTTTAATAATATATATTATCATAAATGAAAAGTGTTTAAGGCTTGATAATTACAAAATTAAGGTAATAGTAAATTGTAATCTGTAACAATTATGTTTTTTTGTCTGCTGATTGCATTTAGTAATTTTTCATTTGAACTTCTAGTGGGAAACAGAGCAAGATGAATTGGAGAAGGATATCCTTATGCAGTTAATTGACAAAAGGACTGACATAATTGATATCAACAAGGAGGGATTTAGCATCTGTTTTGATTGAGAATTTTTAAATGCAAATTTATTAATAATTTCCTTTGTCTTCAAAATAATTTCATTTGATTCTATTCTAAGTGATGGTGCTATTGTTTGCAGTTGTATTACCCAAAATTGATGTATTATCCTATTACCAAATGACCTTCATCATACAAAAATAGCGAAATAGTGTGGGGCTTGAGGATGGTGACGAACTAGGATAAACAAAATAAGGTTTATAATAATTGGATTGATGAGTTTTCTAGGTAAGGGGAAACAAAAGGAGAGTAATCTGAACTATCTGAAAATAAGTAGATCAGGAAGAGTGATTTTTTTAATGAATTACCTACACCACCTTTTCATATATCTGGCTTTGGTAATGAAACACACTTCAAGCATTTTTGAAAAACACAATCAAACAAAACCACATAGCTGATGATATTGATATTCCCTTTTGAATTGTTGCGTGCCAAGTTACCGACTTTGGTTACTGATTACCAGGCCAGACCACAGTTTGCAAGATGTAAGGGCCAAAGTTTTCCCCTTAAAGGGAAGAAAGGTGAAGGCACCTGAAATTGTGACCTCAATACCATTACCAGCTAGGAGAAAGGAGAGATCTCTTTCGTCTTTGGTGGTCAACACTCCAAGGGTATCTACACAGGCAACAATGACTGGAAGAAGAACAAAACCTTCAAGAAAGGCTAGTGGTCTGCGGTCCACTAGTTTTTCCATTGAAAAGCCCATTAAAAAGGAGGAAGAGTTATTGGAAGATCATCCTGAGAGTTCAAGCTCACCTGACACTTCAAATAAGTTTGCTCAGAATTCCGGTCAGGTAGTAGGAGAAACAATCTGGCTCTTATCTTTGAACTTGTTATATATTGTTCTGTCTACGTGTTTTGAGTTCTTGATCCTGGTTCATTTGATTTCATGATTCTTATGCTTAATTTTTTTTCCTGGTGCAGAGTATGTCCCCTTGTGAGGGTAGTCAATCCGCACCCAATAAAGGATCAGAGAATGGTGGCGAACCATGGGATGCAAAATTGGATCTTTGGAAGCCTTTGAATTGTTTAGTAGAGGTGGCAAGTAGGAGCAAATCTTTCAAGTCTCATGTGCAAGGGTCTGATGCTAAATTAGAAATCCCTCAAGTAAATGAGAGCGACTCTCAAGTGCAGAAAACTAAAAATAAGGAAAATAAACGTAAGGCAAAAGTTGAGGATGAAAAGATTAGCCCTTATCCTGCCTCTTCAGATACAGCAAGACCCAATAAATTGCGCAGAATGCGCAAGAAGAAGGAGCCTGCTTCTGGAGAATCAAGCATATCACCCCAAGCTGTGCTGGATTCTGCCACTAGTAGTAGACTCTCTAGGACTGGTCCAATCTGGTTCTCCTTAGTAGCTTCTGAAAACCAGTGAGATATCAATCTTCGAAAATAAATAACTTATAATATCAAATATACGTTCTACATATCCTTTTTTAGTTATTTTTAAGTACTAATTTCAGACTAATGTTTCAGGGTAGGAGATGCACCCTTGCCACAAATTCCTGCAAGTTATGTGAGAATAAAGTAAGTTCTTACGGACTCCCTGTATCCTTATTGTCATTATTATATACTTTAGTTTTTGATTTATTGCTTGCTTTTATAAGAGAAATGTCATGCTTGGAGCAATGTATATCTTATGTTACTCACTACTATATATGTGAATCTCTATAGAAATATTCATGAATATTTATCTGAGTAAGCCTTTCTTTGTATAATAAGTTTTGAGCAACATACTAAATTATGCTCAATGACAGCATACGGCTTCTGGATAATAACAATGTCATTGCATTCCATGAAATCTTATCAAGAAGAATAATATTATGAATAAATTACATGGATACTGCTTTTCTTAAATTTGGCCTAATATCTCTCCTTTTTCTACCCTTATACCAACTCTCCTAAATTATTTAAAAACATTACACCAACGCCCCTTAATTGTTTGAAAAACATAACTGTGCATCTTTCTGTGGGGGAAGTTGTTGTAAATGTTACGAAAAGAGGGAGGTTATGTTCAATCTGAACAAACTTCAGGAATTGTCAATTTAATTTACAATTTTTAACATCTTATCAAGTAATGTAATGATCCGTAAATTCTAAAAAATCTTAAAGTTACTTGTTGAACCTCTAATTTTGTTGATTTTAGAATAAATTGTTATTGCTCAAAACACAGATTCTTGTCATCTGAAGTCTTCCACGACCCGAGGATTTTACTCTTTAGCAATTTAGACACTCAGATACATATATCTTCAAGATCTCACTCATTCGAAATTGTCCTCATCGTCCTTTTTGGTTTTGGTACTGAGGAGAGAAATACAGAAAAGGAAAATGGAGAACACTTAAGTTGAGAAAAGATAAATAGATAAGAAATAAAATTGAACGTTTAGCTGTTTAGTAGAGGATAAATAAGAGAGAAAAAGTCTTTAGAAAGTTGTGTAATTTGATTGGAAATAAGAAGAGAGATGATTAACAATAGATATAAATAGTAATAAGGTAGGTCCTACTATTTTTTAAAATTATATTTTTTTTTTCTTTCCCCTTTCCACCCAATATGCAATATTAATTCTCTCCCTCTGAATCCTTCTTCTTCCACTCTACCAATTAAGGGGTTAGTCTGGAGGCCAAAACTCATTAGGGTTTGGGATCAACAATTCTCTTTTGTTTATATTTACTTAGATCATCTTCGGTGGGTATGGCTTGCATGAGTTTCTTATATACAAAATAATATTTCAATTTCGGTTCTACAAACTTGGTTTCCTTAAAATTGAGAAGAGTTGTTTATATAAACACTTGTCTTCAATTTTAAAGAACCCATATTTGTGAGATCCACGCTAAACTATTGTTTTTATTGACAAAGAACTCATATAAGCAATCCCATTGGAGATGTTCTTTGTGTACACTTTTATTAACCTCTTACTTTTCTTTACACCATTTTTGCTGTTGTGGGTAACATACTAATACACTAATTCGTTTGTGTGAAGCTGTGCAGATCAAGGAAATATGTAAGCAATTTTAGCATGGTTTGGGAAAAATAAAAAATGAAAAACTGAATTTCGACAGGGACCTATAATGAGTTGGATAAATGATAAGCTAGCTAGATTTTTAACAATCTGTATGCTTTCAAGAAATCCAGTCATATTTACATACTTTTTTTTTTTTTTCTCATCAATAACTCTAGCAATTAGCATATGCTTTCTGTCAAGATTAATTTCCTTTAATCCAATGTGTTGATTTTGAGAAACTTCTTTTTAGCTTATTGTAGCCAGGGAATTAGAAGAACGTGTATTTATATCTATCTAAACTTTAGATTTCATATAAACTATGCCAAGTACAAACTTAAAAAAAATATTACTCCTCCCTTCCCACTTTTAGAATAAGGTTTCCTTGTAGTCATATCACATTTACAAAACATTAGCCAAGGAAGAAATTTGCGATTTTTTTTCACTGTATATCAACTGTGTTGGTTATGAACACGAGAGCATGTAAAAGGTAAATGAAAGTTCTGACTTTTATTTAATAAGAATGGGGTATATTGATTGTCTAATGCATTTGTACCATCTCTGTGCGTTTTCTGTGTCTAGTTTAGATGGTTTCAGCTAGCTATTTGATACATGACAAAAATATGCTTGAGGAACATGTCCACTCTATTTATGCTGCTCTAAAGCTTCTTAAAATGTGGAAATCTATCTGAACTAGAAAACGATATAATGTCTTTTCTGTTTGCTACAGGGATGGTAGCGTACCAGTCTCATTCATCCAAAAATACCTAATGAAGAAACTGGACTTGACTAGTGAAACAGAGGTAACTCTCCGTTTGTAATACATCCAAAAAACATCAACAGGAACCTGAAAGATTTTATTGTCCTTTTCTGATTGTTGTCTGCTATACCAAAACATGAACAGTTTGATTGTCCTGAAGCTCCCACACTTGCATAGTTCCATTAAAACAAGCAATAATTCCCATCTGTCGCAACTTCAACTGTACTTAACAATAACCATGGAAGTTGAATTACATTACTCTTTACACGATTATTGTTTTTTGCAAAAAAAAAAAATGTCTTTTTTCATGTCCCTTCACTCTTGAGTTAATTGATTTTGCAGGTTGAGATTAAATGTATGGGGCAATCAGTGCTCCCTACATTGCGTCTATATAATTTGGTTGAGTTGTGGCTGGATACAGCATCCACGTCACAGAGAATTGCAGCAACTATTGGGTCCTCAGCAAAGGATTTTGTCATGGTATTGGCTTATGCTCGGAAGGCTCCACACCCTTGATCATGCTTCCCCATTCATTCAAAGTGTTCTTCATAGCATACTCACTTCCCATCACCACCGTGGAGGACAGCATAAGATTGGCCCAATAAATTATAAAGCAAAATTTTCTCCATTCAAACATACCCTTCTTCTGTTCTTTAATGTAGGCTTTCTGATCTGGTAGTTATTTTAATGTTCATTAGATCTCATTTTCAAGACCATTTTTTCTTATAAACAATCGTTTTACTCCATAATTTAGACACATGTGACTTAGATATAAGAATCCATGCCTGCTTAGAAGAGATTATTTGTTGAGGATTTGACATTCGAATCAAGAGGATTTTTGTTTTAATTTCTTATCCCTTATTCTGTTTGTTTGTTTTCCAATGACACACTATGTCTGTATGTTTTCCGCCAGAGCACAAAATCTTGACAACGTAATTCATCGAAGGTCCGGTTCTGTGTTTTTCTGTTCTTTCTAGATTCAAGATTTTATCCTTATAATTTAAGTTTTCAGAGTTTTTTTTTTTTCGACAAGACTTTAGAAAGAGTTGAATTGCTATTTTCTACTGTTACTTAGAGGATTTTTGCTAATCATTTAATAGTCAAGATAAAAGTTAATTAATCAATTATACATAACTATGATTAGATATTAATATAAAAATCTTTATGAGCGAGTAACTAACTACGCATTAATTTAGTTTGTGGAATTATAATGATTGATTAAGAGTATACATAACATATATGAATTGTTTATTTCAATATTACGAATTTACGAGTCTTACAATTTAAACTTTCGGTATACAAGTTCAGTCTAATATTATAAATACTTTATTTGATTTTACGGATCCTACGTTTGACCTATATATTAATATTTTAAATATTTTTATTAATATGTCTCATTTACCATATAACAATTTTAAGCGATAAATATTTATATATGATTGAATAAACAATTACACGTCATGTATTTGGATAATAAAAAATTTTATTAAGTAACTTTGTTTAACTTGAATTAACTTTTATAGCCAATCACATTAGAGATGAACTAAATTAGTTTAATAAAATACTTTCAATAATTATATATTATTGGTCAATTTAATTTATGACATTGTAACGAACTTTCAAAATTATTTTTTAAAATAAATAAAATGTTTTATTTTAAATTGATCAAACGATTTATTTTCTAAAATTGTAATAACTTATCAAATTAATTAAAAAAAATTATTTGTTTTCTTTACCTCCCAATTTCCAAAACTTTTGGAATTATTCCCCTAAACTTTTTCCGGCTTTGACTCTGAGCTTATATAGTTTCATGAATTTTGTGCTAAGTGTACGTTTATATTTGTTTCAAAAATATTAAAAGTTAAAGATGAACTCCATCTAATATTTTTTTATTCAATTATTTATAATAATTTATTATTTATAAATGACTTCTATTTCCACCTCTTACATATTTTAATAGCAGGATAATATTCGATAAAAAGTTATAAGATATCGTATATTTTAATTAATGAATAATTTTATATATTTTAATTGATAAAATTGTATAGGTAAAATAAAACTATTTAATCAATATAAAATAAAAATTACAAATGATTTCTTAGATTTATAAGGATGTAATTAAAAATTACAAAACATCCTTTGCAAGTGGGTATGCTATGTCATGTGACATATAGAGAAATTTACACTGTAGCATGCAGAGACCTATGTGTGTCTAGATAGGTACAATTTTGTGTAGGCATGTGAGATTTTATTGCAGAGATCTATGCGTGTCTAGATAGGTACAACTTTGTGTAGGCATGTGAGATTTCATTGCAAAGATTCTGAAGCTTGATAGTGAACAACATTGACCACATTCAAATAAGTTTGAATGTGCTTTTATAAACTTTGAACGTGTTTAGTGGAGTGGCTTTGTATGAAGGTGTTGTGAGCGTGAGATTATAAATCTCACACAACAAATTCATTATATTTAACTTTTTACCATCTTATTCTACAAGAGTCAATTAGTAATTTCACAAATTTATCAACTAAAAAATAAAAAAAAATCTATAATATTTATCAAATTATTCCCAAACTTTCATAAACATTCTTCTCAAATCCCTTCACATCTTACCATCTATCCATTAATCCAAATAACCTTACCATCCACACACAATCCACTCTAATTCCTTCAAATCCAAATTTTCAAATTTATTCCCTCAACCAATCAAAATATAAATGACATAATAAACTTACCAAATTTTGATAGAACATATTTATGAAACATCTTATACCATTTTACAAAGTGATTTAGTTATAATTTAAAGTTGACATTTATATATATATATATATATATATATATATATATATATATATTCTATTTTAATGATATTTATAGTGATATATAACATTCAATGAAATCTATTGATAAATTATATTTTTAAGAACTATATTTATATATTTTTATTTCAAAGACTAATTTAACTTAAATTTCAGTGATTAAATTAGAAATTTACTTAAGTTTTTATAATTAAATTTATATAAAAATAATAAGTATGGAAACAAGTTTCATTTTTTTTTGCCAAAAAGTCATTATAACTTCTAAAACATGTTTCCAAAAACAAAATTATCGTAGAGAACTTTCCCCCTAAAAGTCTATCCATTCACATATCGTAAGTTTGAATTATATGAGTATTTTAAGATTAGTTTTCTTAACAAGTCATGCAACTTTTTTATGTTAATTAAGTACCTTATATTTTCATTTTTGTTTTTAAATAAATTTACTCAAATTTAATTAATTTGGATTGCATATGGATATTAAATTTTAATATATCATCTTAAATTAATAAAAAAGGATTACATTTTTTAATCCAATTTTGACATTTTTTCGAATTCAAAATTTCATTTTTTGTAATTTATTAAATAAAATGTAAAAATAACGTTAATATAAACATCTCTTAGTTCTATTAGAGTGTATTTGTTTTACGAAATATTGTAAGAGATAAGTGTACTTTATTCTTATTTAGCAAGAACCCAGTTTCGGAAAATATCTGATAATTAACTACCAGCAGTACCCATAAATAAAATTGAAGGGTTCGATCGATAAATAAGGGGATTAACCATTTGTTTGATACAAATAGAGAAAATAATTAGATGAAAAATAAAAAATGGTAAATGTCTTACGTAAAAATAAAAATAATAAGATAAGCAAATGTTTTATTTTTATTCCATTTCTATTCACTTATTTATTTTTATTCATTTATTTTCATCTCTCCTACATCAAATATTTGTGTTTTTAAATATTTGTTATCTATTTTTATTTTATTTTCGTCTGTTCTTCTACTAAAATGACATTTAAAACTTTATTAGTATGTGATCTACTGATTTGAGAACTTTCTTGGTTTACAATTAATCTTGTTAAAGAGATGTACGGGTTAGATTTTATTTTTTACTGATACCACGATTGGGTGTACCAGAATATTCACAATTACTGATGAGAAAAGAAGATAAGAAAAATATAAATTCGTTTATAAATTAAAATAAATATAATGATTTAAAAATAAACTTGTGAAGCAATTAATATGAGGGATTTTTATAAAATAATTTATACATAAAATAGTATTAAATTTAAAAAATAATTTTAATTTTTCTTCCCCTAAATATTTATGAATATATATATATATATATATA
>Ga0209489_105895_pt1 | contig 20515 bp, 12 predicted proteins | sample SiratrowhiteBW_FD_187527 | JGI IMG/M metagenome (GOLD analysis project Ga0209489, IMG submission 187527) | Root nodule microbial communities of legume samples collected from California, USA - Siratro white BW (SPAdes) (version 2) | ecosystem: Host-associated > Plants > Roots > Nodule | place...
TATATATTATATATATATATATATATATATATATATATATATATATATATATATATTAATCATTTCATTTTTCTCAATATCATTGCATGTATGATCTAATATCAAGAATACAATCACATCTAAATATTCGTATCATTAATATAATTATGATATATTAAATTAAATTGTTTTATAAAAATCAACGATTTAACCTATCCTTTTAACCCAATAAAATACAATCATTCTCGTACTAATAAATCTATGGACAAGTAATATAGCGTTAACTTGAAATTATAAATTTAGCCAAAATGTAATTGAAACTTGATATCATGAATAAAAATGTTAAGAAAATTACAAATAAATAAAGATGTGTTCTGCCAGTTATTTACTAAATAAAGTTTGGGCTATATTTAATTTACCCAACATTGTCTTTTTTTTCTATACTTAAGTTTAGAGAAATGAACAGTTGGGAAAAGAGAAAAAACATAGGAGGCTGGTGAGAAAGAGAAAAGTGAAAGTGATAAATTAAGGAAGCATTCATTGAGCAATAATGATCTCGGCAGTAAATTTGGATAGTTGAGTTCCCTCTTTGATATGGCAGTAGGAGGCAGCCAAATGCGTATGAATTCTTGCAATTCTAATTAATGCTTCGCCCACTGCCAAATCTTAAAACACCACATTATGAGGCGAAAGCACTAAACTAAACACGTCTAATTTTTTTCAGTTTTAAAAAAAAATGCAATCTTTTTTTTTACAAAAATAAATAAGTAATAAAAATATGATTTTTTTATTTAAAAAATGTGTCAGAACTAGTGTCAACATAACGACTTTAGTTTATATATTTTTTTTTTAATTTTGTATTTACTTAAAGTTGTAATAAGATGGTACGACTCCTTTACTTAAAATTATGCTTATACAGTATCATTTATCAATTTTAGTAAAAAAAAAAGATGATAGGACTTTTTACTTGAAATTATGCTTACAAAGTATCACTTATCAATTTTAGTAAAAAGAAAAAAATTTGAATCTTTTTCGTAAAAAAATAAAATAAAAATATACCTGCGTGGTGCTTTTGCCACATCCACCCTCTCCAATGCAATAACAAGTTTATTTTGGAAGGTTGTAACCGGTGTTTTAACAGGATCTCATCTAATTCATTATCTAACCTATCAAAACAATACCGATTGAGTTGAATTTCTATATTTATTTGAGTTTCTATATTTTTTTTATACGTTAAATTCAATTCAATCAAATTTGATATTAATTGTCAATTGATTAATTGAGTTAAAATATTTTTTAAGTAATAATTTTTAAATATCAATCTAGTTAAAAAATAATTTAATATTTATAAAAATTAATATAAGACATTAATAAATCAAATACAAAAATCTAAATAAATTAAAGATATAAAAGAAAAACATAATAGAATTTATCCATATGTATAAGTATAAAAGTAAGTCTTGTATTGAATTTAAATTCATAATTCCACTCGTATAAGTATGAACTAATTTAGGTTAGATTAGGTTTAATCCAATTATAAATGAAATCTAACCTAATTATATTAGATTATATTAAGTCGAATTAAATCATCATGTAACTTAATTCAATAAACACTCATATTATTTTGATCTTATTTATGATTTATATTCAACTATTTTAACTTTTTCCCAACCAAAATACATTTAATATCATTACCATGTAATATTTATTTACTCATTCTACCTTAAAGACATTTATGAAATGTAATAAATTTATTTTTCTTACTCTAAAAGTGGTATAGAAATTAAATCATGTTCATATATATTAATAAATAAATAGTATATATGAGAAAAGATTTATAATGACAGTAGTTACAAATATAAAATTCCAAAATAAATATTACAAGATATATAAACATGTAAATTTATTATTCAAAATATTCATAATTTTTTTCAAATATGTTACATTTAAAGTAAAAATAAAGTTTTTTTTAAATACAATTATTTGGATACATCATATATCATATATGTATTTTTAGTGCTTCTTATTCTATAGTATTATTTGTTCATGTGTTAACTTATAATCATAACAAATAAAAAAATACAAATAATATTAATTTTAATATATTCTGCCAAGCATATTTAACTCCTATTATGCCACAAAATAAAAGTTATCATTTTCTTTTTGTGCATCAACGTACCACCAAGTCGATAATACAATGTATCACATAAAATCTCAAATAATCATTTTGTATTAGAATTCATCAATATTGATAAATTAATCAACCATTAACTTCGATTCAAGAAAACTCTATTCATATTTGTTTATTCAAACAAAAAGTTGATTCTTACAATTTAGTTGTGTTAAAAAACACTATTATCATGTAAATATTTTTATATGGCAATGAGTTTTTTCTTAAAAGTAGGTTTACTTTTATTTGGAGTGTGACTGAAATAAAAAATTTAAATTGTTGTTCTCTTAAGCAATGTATATAGATACAAGTTTTTGGAAAATTTTGGAGATGATTTTATTAGAGGATTAGATGTTTTTTAAAAGTTATTTTATTATTGTCTTATTATCGGTTTGTATTGTGTAAATTTATTTAATTTAATATTATGAAATTGATATCATAAATATTTATTTTTTGTTGAATTTTTATATGAAATAAACTCTTATAATTCTGTGAGACAAGTTTAAATACCTTCGAGTTTACATAAATGATGGCATTTCATGTAATAGTTTTTCTTATATGGTATAATGTATGAATGTGTGATTAATTATATATGTTCTCAAATGTATATTATTAATGTTGACATACCCACATAAGTCCTTTTTTAGTGACCTTTTAGTGGGTAATGAGTCCTAGATAGATTACTTATATACTATATGTATTGATACGTATGTATATAAAATGAGGTGGTATCATTATTTAGTTATGCAGGCAAAATGTCAAGTAGTGAAAACCTAAGACTCATAATGTATTTTATTTTAAAGACTTTCTAAATTCCAATTATATATATATGGGTAGAAATTAAATTTTAAAATATTATTAATGTATTTAATATAACTTTTTTATGTTTTTATATCTATAATAATTATAATTAGTATTATTTATATATAGAGTGGTGAATTCATTTTCTGTGGACAAACATTATACCTTTTAATATATTATTTATTATGCATAAAATCACTTTATTTTTATTTTCTTGCATTTTTTCAAATTAGCGTCAACATTTATCATCTTTCAATTCTCAACTTCCATTTGTTTTTCATAAGTTATTATCTAGTTCTACTATTTTTTTATCTAAATGGTGACTTTATATTCCTTCGATTTTAAATTTAAATAAAAGATACACAAATAAAAAAATTATAAATAAATATAAATTTAAAAGTATATTCAATTTGTTAAAATTAATATACACTAATGTATAATAATAAAATTATCACCAATAAAATAAAATTATATGATAAAAATGCGGATATAGCACCTGTGTTTTTGCTAATAATTAATAATATAAAACGAAGTTATAAAGTACACAATGGTAATATAATTAAGCAAGTTAATTAAATATTAAATTTTAAAATATTAATTAATATAAGTAATAGTAACTTTAAACTTATAACAAAGTGACTGGGCATTCGAAGTTTATTCAAATTCTTTGAGTTTGTAATAAACCAGATATAAATCCTTTGTGGGAAAAATGGACTATAAATGAAGTTGCAAAATTAATTTAAATTAGAGGTGAGCCTCTTCCCTAGTATCAAAGAAGGTGGTAACATTTATTACCATTGTTTGGAATTTCAACATTTACTAAGAAAAACCATAAATTTAAAGTTAGGTTTGTGTTTATTTCTTAACCGAAACAAGCACAGCAAAGGTTTCACTTTCTCATGGTGTTGTTGCTTTTTCATGGGTAGGTAAGGTTGTCACATTTTGCCTTGATTGGCGCATCACGGGTACCAAATGGACTTAAAGCGCCGCACAAAATTCCATGTAAATTTGATTAATTTTAATTTAAACATTCTTATATTATTTATAACACATATATAAACAATTACATACTGTTCTGTTACTTTTTCACCCAGTTTTTTTTTAAAAAATATTTATTTTTTATAAACTTTTAAATAAGTTATATGTTGTATTCATTTTCCAATTTTTCTCTTCAACCAATTTTTAATATATAATGAAAATAAAAATAAGATATAATTATAAAAAATTACGTTATCTATGAATTTTTTAAATTTTTTATTAAAATAAATATTTTTTCTTAAAAAATAATTATTATATAAGGAAAGAAAAAGTAGTATTTTTTAAATATGTTATTTGGGTAACATATTTTTCAATTATACTCTTAATTTAATTAATACGGAGAAAAAATATTTTAAATCAATTAGAGAGGATTAAATTCCTTAAATGGTAAGAATATTGAAGTAAAAAAGTTTTTTCATATATCTAGAATTTCGAGTACCTATTCGACTCAAATCTCAACACAAATCACTACTATAAAAGGAAGAACCAAATAGTCAAACCTCTTTATCCTCAAACAAATCTTGTGTTTGAGACTTTTCTATACCTCTTAGATATAGACTTTAATATATAAATAAGTCTACACAAATAAGAAAAATTGACAAAAGGATAGAAGATAAAACATAAAAACATTAAGATATTAATTTCTTTATCTACTCACTAAAAGATTAATCAATAAAAATAATAACAATTCATACCAAACTATATAAATAATAAATAAAAATTTCCACCATCGATAAAGGAAGAAGAAAAACCTTAATATCATACCCATTGCATCAAATAAATTATTTAACTTAATTTTTTTTCATCTCTTTTAATTCATCATTTTCAGTATCTTTAACTTCATATTGATTTCCAACGTTTTATTTTTAAAAATCAATAATAATTAAAAACAATAATATATCACAATATAGGATATTTATTATAACTTTTAAATTATAATCTATATACCTAAAACATGATTATTTATATATTTGGAAGCAATTACTTAGACCAGTAGTATAAACATGCAAGAAATTTTTCATTTCTCCATTCTTTTATTCAGCTTTTTGCTTAGTTTCATCCCTCTTATTATCTATTTTACAACATACCAAATGAAGCAGTAGAATAAATACACGTGAAAACAACTCATTCACCATTCAATCAAACAAAAATAGTAGTATTATATTTGACCAAGGTGATGCACCATAAATCAATAATGGTTCAAATAAGAAAAATGGTATTTGATAAAAGGTAAATAGGCCTCAAATTAGCAATAAATAACTCTCACATTAAACCTATTTTTATTTTAAAGAGCCTAATTCCTTTTCATGAATGGTAGGTATGGTATGAGAATGAGAGTATGAATATGAATTATGAATTAATGACCCACACGGGCCATCACATCATCGCATATCTGTCATCCCATCATCATCTACTACTATATTGCTATGTATGTATCACGCATCTTCAATTTTCGAGTACCGTTTTTTCATTATTTTCATTATTCGTGATTCTTCACTCGTCAACCTGGCGGCACAATTCCCGAGACAACCCCAAGTACAAGAGGTAAAAATATTAGTGATAATAAAAATAATAATGATAATAATAATTAACAAAAAAAATATTTAAAAAAAGACAGAGAAATTAAGCGATCGGGCGAACATGGATCATGGAGCTGGTTCCAGTTTTTCTCTCTCTCTAGAAAACGCAAAAGCGAATAACTGAAACCCTAGGCTCAGTTTTTGTGTGTGCGTGTTTGGTATTATTACTTCTGTTCCACGCATCGAATTCAATTCTTTGTGATATGAATCTGTGAAATCAATGTGCCTCTTTCGGAATCGCAGAGCGAGTAACGGTTCCGTCGTCGTTTACCGGTGACCGCTATCATCGATGAAGTCATCGCGTTGGTGGCAGAGGACTCTGATCCTCGCTCTTCTCTCTGTCTCCGTCGTTGCTCCGCTCTTCTTGGTCGCTCACCGCCTCAATCTCACTCCCTACGGTAAAAAAAAATACTCAATCCCCTCTCATGTGGATTTCTATTTTGCGCGTGCTCTCTTTCCGTTTTAGTTGACCTTTTGCGTTTCTGTTGAATTCCGTTGCAGCACGACGAGACTTTCAAGAAGATATATCCAGTGTTGTAAGCATATTGCTTCTCTAGCCTGGTCACTTTATTTTGTTAATTTATTTGAATTTGAATTGCTTCGATAGCTTAATCTGTATGTTGCTTAAGAGAATGCCTCTTAGATGGAATGTATTGAAATATTTCTTTCTTTCTGTTTTTTTCTTCTCAGTGAATTTTTAATTATCGGTGAGTTGAAAAGTTTGCCGGCCGATTGTTAACTGGAACTTCGTGCGCTTTCGATAATTTTACTTATGGTTAAACTGATTTTTGATAGTTAATTATTTTAACCGGAAGTGTTTTATATGTTTTAGTGCTTCTTCAGCTCCAATTGAAATTCTACAGCTTCCAATGCTCTGCTGTGGAATGGAGATTGATTGTTATTTTTTGTTTCTTGCAGACGTATAGGACAGATCCTTTACAGCTAAATGCTATTGAACAGGTAGTGGAAGATTTTATTGGATTTTTTTGCAATCGTACATTAAGTTTCACTTCTTCTGGTTTTCCCCGTGAATTTGAGAATTGAGTTTTCCTTTGTTATTTTTGGCCCTTTTTGTGCAATACAGGAAGGTGCTGAAGAATTAGAAGAGCCAAAAGAAGTTGTTTATAAAGAAAAAGATTTTGGTTCAACAAATAGTTCCATTCAACAAAAGATTAATGATTCTGAGGAATCTAAAATCAAAGGGTACAGAAATAACATTTTGGAAAGAAATGGTTGGTATTTGTTGGTGCACTTTTGAAATTTTGTGGTTTACATAATGCCCCTCCAGTCTGAAAATTTTGCCTTTTCCAAGTTTCAGAATCCAACCAGGACAAAAGACAAGACCAGAAAGCTCAGCAGACAGGATTACTCTCCATCGTTGGGGATGAGGTTTGTGCTAATTCTTTTGAATTACTGACATTTCAATTTGAAGGAAGCGAGATTGCTGCTTTTTTTCTATTGGATTTTTTCCAAAAAAGTTATTTAAAGATTCTTCCGTTATGTCTTCCTGAGAGAAGTTGCAGTTCTCTCAAATTTCAGAAGATCCCAAGATTCTTTTCATACTCTGCATATCTGTTAAGATCTTCATTTCTTGACTGTCATCTTCCCATTTCATGTACACAACTAAATTTCTGATGAATGCATGATTTGACTTTTGTTTTAAAAATTGGTATAAATCCATTCGTAAGACAGTTAAATGTACCGAATTGATGTAAAATAAAAATAAATTATCAGATATATCACTTGTGTGCTTGAAGTTTTATTTTCTGGTTGCAACTTCTTTGACCCTAATGTGAATGATGTTCATGATAAGAAATAGGATTCTTACTTGTCCAAAATGCACTTATTATGCAGTTTCTTTTACTATTCTAAATGAGATTATTGGATTAACTATTATTTTACATATTTTGCTATATAATATAGTGTCGTATCCGTTACTGACCTCATAAGGTGGTTTAAAGGTTATCAAACAACACAGCCTTACTTTTAGTTCCAATCTGAGATTGTCGTTGGATAATTAATACCTCTGATCGCTTTCCATTTTCTCTTACATTATCAAATGTCAATTTTCCCTAGAGACTGACTCCACCATTCTTTAATGCCTAGCTAGGTGGTAAAGTTTGAACCACTTTTACAAATTAACTACTAACGTGGATTTGTTGTGTATCTACCTTGAAATTATGATTTATTCAAAGGATTCAGGGTTTTCTGGCTAGTTTTCTACAGGGGTCAGTTTTTATAATTGAAGCCCAACTTGTTTGTTACTCAGGTTATTTACCTATTCCATTCTGAACACAAGAATTTGAGTTTCTTTATTATGTTTTATCACATCTCCATTTATGGTGGAAATGGCAAACTTTACATTTTTTTACATGCCTATGTGTGTTTGATTAATGTATAAATGAAAATAGAGAAGTTATATTCACAAACTTATTTTGTTTTTTGAATTTGGTTTTATTTGCAGAACATATTTAATTCAACAGTCACATATAATCAGAGCATGCACACTCATCCTCAAAAAAAGACAGATGATAATGTTGAAGTGACAGATAAGCAATCTATGCCAAGAGCAGCCCAAAATCATCAGAGTTCACGTCCTCAGCCTCGGAGAGTATCAAATCAGAAGGTTTTGGAAATTAAGGATCAAATTATTCGAGCCAGAGCATACTTGGGGCTTGCTCCACCAGGCAGCAGCTCACACTTGGTGAAGGAGTTGAAGCTGAGAATTAAAGAGTTGGAACGTGCAGTTGGAGAGGCTACTAAGGATTCAGATCTGTCAAGGAGGTAAAATTTTCTTGTAATCCTACAACTTGAATTTAGCTTGACAGTTATTTATTGCCTGTGCTTACTAAAATGTACATGTTTCAAGAGAAAACTAATGCTTTGCTTCTTGAAAAATACATTATTTCCTATTTTTTCCCGCAACTAGTTTCATCAATTGATTCCCTGTATATTTCAATTTGCTTGGGTTTGGTCCTTTCAATCTGCTTTGATTGAAGCAAATTAAATATGCGAGGTTTCAGCAGAGAAAATTAAAAGTGGATGGATTACATTAGAAACACGTTTTAAGAGACCGAAACATAATATTTTTTGTTACAAGACCAAACTAAGCTTTGTCAACTGCTACCAATATAAAAGTAGTGATGAATAACATTCACGCTTATCATTTTTATGTGGCATGAACTGTTAAAAGAAAATCAGATGTTTTTTAATCTGAAAACAAGTGAAGTTCACAGTGCTTTGCAGAAAATGAGACACATGGCGGCTTCACTATCTAAAGCAGAGCGTGCTTTCCCAGACTGTGCTGCTATGGCAACTAAGCTCCGTGCAATGAATCATAATGCTGAAGAGAATATTCATGCTCAGGAACATGAAGCAACATATCTTGTTCATCTTGCTGCAAGGACTACCCCGAAAGGTCTTCACTGTCTTTCTATGCAGCTAACTGCTGATTACTTTGCCCTGAGACCTGAAGACCGGAAGCTTCCAAATGAAAATAAGATCAATGATCCAGAACTTCATCATTATGTTGTCTTCTCTGACAATGTTCTGGCATGTGCAGTAGTTGTTAACTCCACTGTCTCTAATGCCAAGGTAAATGCATTTTTTAAATGGATTAACTTTTATTTTTTGCTTTTGATGTTTGCTTTTGGATAATGTTGAACCCTGATGCAATGCTGAGAAAAAACACTGATACTAGAAAATTCAATATTAGCAAGCTTAGATATAATTTTTTTTCAAGTTAGTTGTCCCTTAGTGGATACTTTTTGAATAGTTGGTACCCCTCATGTCTTCCCCTCATCAGCCAAAGTTGCCTGTCTACAAAAAATTGCAGCACATGTTCAGTACATAATTGTTTTATACTCAAGATTTTTCTTCTACTATTATGTAGTAAAAACCATTGCGGTGGCCATAGGACAGGCAGTATGAATGCATGATTCTGGCTCCAATTTGATCTCATTCCTATCTTTCCTTGAACCCACCCCACATATAATTGGCATTTGATTTTTTAAATATTTCTGACTACATTGAAAGAGTTATCTTAGTTGCACTGCTGCTCAAGGCGCTGCAGAACATGCTGAAGAATTAAGAAGTCAAAGCAGTAAAAAGACAAGAGGATATATGATTTTTTATTATGGAATAACACTAATAAGTCAATCATCCTACAAAATACTTCTCTCTCCATCATTAACTAGCTAATAAACTTTGATTTTCTAGTTAGGTTGAGTTATTTCTACTTTATTACCTTCTAAACACTTTATAGAAGTGTCTAACTTGTAGCTAATGCGGGAGATGCAGTAAGAAGAAAGATATATGAGATCCCTTAGAAAGTGACTCATCCCATGAGAATGCAGTCTTATGCACCCACATCAAACCCTGCACTTAATTTTTGAGTTGTTGAAGGCTGAATTTTTTATTTATTTATGAGAAGTAATGAAAGTATACTATTTTTAAACACACTTTATTATTGACTGAAATTTATTAGAAATCAAAAAATAAAAAATAGTGGGTCCAACACCTTGTTTAGGGAACCTCACTGTTGATTTTGTAGTTTCTAATAAATTTTAATCAACAGTAGAAAGTGTGTTAAAACAAGTGTATTTTAGTGTATGTTGTTAGTATTCCTCTCTCTATTTAGTTGCAACACTATGAAAAGGACATAAAATTGATCCAAGTAGTAGGTTTCACGTAATAATGCAAGGCTTGATTGTAATGTTATATTGGTTTATTTTGAGCTTGTGCAAAAATTCTTGTTATTGAATATGAAGCTAATGCTTAAGTCTGTCTGTGTAGTGACAAGAAAGTGTGACAATGACCTTTTAAATTGCAGAAACAGGGGAAACTTGTTTTCCATGTAGTGACCAATTCTCTTAACTTTCCTGCTAGCTGGATGTGGTTCTTATTAAACCCTCCTGGAAAAGCCACAGTCCACGTACAAAGCACAGAGAACTTTGAATGGTTGCTCAAGTACAATACATTCAAAGAACATAATTCCAGTGATCCAAGATATACCTCTGAGTTGAACTACCTGCGTTTCTACCTTCCAGATATCTTCCCTACTTTAAATAAGGTTATGCTCTTTGATCATGATGTGGTGGTGCAACAAGATCTCAGTAGACTATGGAATGTCAATATGAAAGGGAAAGTAATTGCAGCAGTCGGCACATGTAAGGAAGGGGAAACTTCATTTCATAGGATGGATACGTTCATAAACTTCTCAGATCCATTTATTGCAAATAGGTTTGATGTCAATGCTTGCACGTGGGCATTTGGGATGAACTTGTTTGATTTACAACAGTGGAGGAGACAAAATTTAACTGCTCTCTATCACAGTTATTTGCAAATGGTATGGTTAAAGAGATGTCATTATTTTGTTGTAGACCTACTATTTTTTTGTGTTCAGAGAGTCTGCATGCTGATCTCCTCTCACAATTTTTTCCACCATTTAAATTTCTTCAAATCTTGAGTTTCGCTTCTAGCATTGATAAAATAAACGAGCTCCCTTGAAATTGGATTTGCATTAATCGTGGAATTCAGATGTTATTTAAAGAAACATTTTCATTTTTCTAGTTGCAATTGAATCTAATGAGTGTATGTGTCGAAGTTCTTGTTTAATTTGCAGTTACATGGAAGACAATTTTTTTTTTTCTATTAAATTCTGATGCTACGATTATGTAATGTGTTTCTCTATTTTGTTAATTTCAGGGTTTCAAGAGGCCATTGTTGAAAACTGGAAGTCTGCCTTTAGGTTGGCTGACCTTCTATAACAAGACTATGATTTTGGACAGACGGTGGCAGATTCTTGGCCTTGGTTATGACTCAGATGTCGATAAAAACCAGATTGACCGGGCTGCGGTTATACACTTCGATGGAATTAGGAAACCGTGGTTAGACATTGCAATGGGAAGATATAAAGGTTACTGGACCAAATTTGTGAAGTTTGATCACCCTATTTTGCAACGTTGCAATCTCCAGGCGTAGCTCAAAATTTATATATTACCTTTCGTACCCGGCAGGTTTTATTTGAGTTATTGGCTGGCATATTAATTGCCTGCTTCAATCAATTCTTTGTTGTTCTTGGCGATTCTTCTTGTAAAGCCCTTCATAGATGCATAAAATTTACGTCATATATTTTTTTTGGAAGCTAGCTAATTTGTAGGGACATAGAGATGAAATAAGATTCGCGTAGGCATTTTAGCTGCTTGGAGATGCTGTTGCTGGTTGTGTACATAATTCCTTCCCGTGTTCTGTTAGATTGTGCTACCCTGTATACCACCAATTGAAGCCAATTACGCGCGGACCGGAAGTTAAAGTTAAATTTTACTTTCACCAACTAATTTATACACAATTGTGGTTGCCATTTTAGTTGTGACGTGTTAGTATGCTATATATGTGCTCATTATTTTTTATGTTACATTAAGCCATGGGATTCAAGTATTGTGCGTGTAATGTACGCGTCTTATGACTTCTCTGTCCCGAATGTAATATCTTTATTATCCGTGATGGATGTGACACGGGGGTTCAAATTATATTCTCCTTCTCCGCTTCTTTTTACGTGTTAGAAAGAAAGGCAGTATAAACTAGTCTTGATTTTTTGGAGAAATAAGTTTATTGAAGATTTCTTAAATAAGTATTTACGTGCAAGCTGCGTTTTATAATTAAAATAAAACATTTAAGATAATTTTATATCATTTTAAGTTGTTTTCACACATTATCTTATATATTTTTTAAAAAATGAGATGAAAATAGCTAATTATATTTTCGCAGTTTTTTTAATACTTACATAAATGAGCGTCATGAGATAAATTCAAAATATTCGAACAGACTTTGTAATTAGTATGCCTTTGTTACGGTTGGAGCAGGTGTGAAGCCAATATCCAACGAAGCTACGATTGAGTCATGAGACTCCGAATGGATTGTGTGACACGTGGAGAAAATTTATTGGGCTTTTGCAGATATCGATATCAAACGACGGGTTCTCATCCCATCCATGGTGTGTGGTTTGTGGGCCGATAATGTACTTCCAATAATAATAATAATAACAATTTTGAAATATTTTCTAATGCGAATGAAATAAACTCAACCGCGACAAAAGCGGAGCCATACTCTGATTCATCACTGAAGAAAAATGGCAACCATCATCGCCGGCAACCCAACAACATCAATTTCTCGCGCAGGTCTTGTGCTCAAGCGACCTCTTGGGGTCTCATCCTCTACCGTTCTTGGTAAGCCTTTTCCTTGATCATAACTTTATTCAAGTTTTTACCTCAAGGAAGATGATAGTCTATATGATCCCTTTCAGAATAAAACTGCAATCAATTAATCTTCAAGAGTTCTCATATGTCACGCTTAGACTGATAGTTCGGTTTTAAATTATGCTGATTAATGAACCAACAACCATTTTTCTTACATAATTGTACAGGATTGCCGGCAATGAGTAGGGCAGGGAAAGTGAGGTGCTCCATGGATGAAAAGCCTTCCGTGCAGGAAAAGAGTTCAAATGTGGGAATGGGAGCATCTTTGCTAGCAGCTGCATGCGCCGCAACCATGTCAAACCCAGCCATGGCCTTGGTGGATGAGAGACTGAGCACTGAAGGGACAGGGCTTCCCTTTGGGCTTAGCAACAACCTTCTTGGTTGGATCCTGTTGGGTGTCTTTGGTCTTATATGGGCTCTCTTCTTTGTCTACGCTTCCACTCTTGAAGAGGATGAAGAATCTGGAATGTCCCTCTAAACTCCAACTCATTATTATAAATTCCAAATACTTATCTCCTCCTCTGTTGTATTAAAAAGCTACTTGTGTATCCAACTTCAATCTTCCCAACTTATTGATTTCTTCTTTTCACATAGCTTATTCTATACATGCCTTTTTTTACCTTTTAAGGTTGCCTGTTTCTTGGTAGTATAACATATTCAATTCTTGCCCTGAAATTAAGTGGAAGTGATTTATATGTATTTAGCCAGACTTGCAAACATCTAATTAGTCGTCACTATGAAGATAAATATTCTCGAATAAATTTACAGATTAAATCAAAATGTAAAAATGTGATTGTGCTGAACTTAGAATCCAGCTTAGTTATAATTTGTATTGAAAGTGCAGTTCTATTTCTCATTGGGATGTCATTTACTACGTGAGATGTTCGTGTTTTGGGTCTCATGTCTCATTTGGGTGTCATTTACCATCTGGAGTGTTCATGCATAAGTTTTCTAGATTTAATTGTTCTCAGTATCACTTCATGGAGTGGATCAAAGGTAATGTAAAAGAGGTTGATTCTTCTTCCACTGTTTCATTATTTTTTTTTAACTGTGCAATCTGGAAATTAAAAGTATTTTTTTGGATTGTGCAATTGTAGACTTTCAAATTACACAACTAGGAAGTCGTTTTTTTTCTTAAAAAATCTTACCAAAAATATTCAAAAAAAATATTTTGAATTGTACAATGTACAAAATTTTTTATAGAATCCAAATAATTTCTTGATTGTATAATCCAAAAGTTTTTTTTAGGAAAGAAAAATGACTTTCATAATTTAGAAAGAACAAATGACAGTTTTTTATTTATTTTTATAGGGATGCAGGAAGAAATATATGGAGGTGAGGATAGTAATGCCTGTAATTTTTAGTGTCCGATATTCTTTTGGGCTTTAAAGGCTCATGTGAGTGTGTCTATGTCATAAGGGGTGTTTTCGTACTTTTAAATTTTTTAACTAACCCCTTTTCATTCCACCAAAGATATTCGAAAATGTAAATTTAAGGTTTAGGGGATGCTGCTTTGACGCTAATACCTATTATTCGATGTGTTTACAAAAATGATAAACATTCGGGGGAGGTTCTGGAATTTAATTTAAATAATAGCATTAAAGTAACTTAATTTAAAAAATAAAAATAAACTTTCGGGTAGAAAATTAATTGTTACCGGTATTCATCAGTCAAGGGGATCATGGCAAACTGACATTCATGTTTGAAGTCGTAACAAATAGTAAATTTTACATGTTTTTTGGGTGTCGTATATTCTAATATCCACACGATTATGTTGAACTCATTTAATTTTTGATTAAATTATTTTAAGATAACTCCGAAGTGCAATGGATAAGTAATATTTATAAGAAAAATAACGGTTAACAATCACGTAATAACTTATTTTTAAGCTATTATAGTTATTATAAAAAAAAATTATATTTATAAAAAAAATAAAAAGTAAAATAATGATTATAAAGTGATTGTAAAAATTTATTAAATTCACAACCCTACTTATAAACATGCAACAAGAAAGAAAACATGTAACAAGAAAGAAATCGGAAATTGATTTCAAACCCCACACTTAAGTGTTTTCCTTAAGTATTCCTATAAGTTCCTAATTTTCAGCAATCCCTCATTTTTAACAAGTAACGAAACCTCACTGCATAGTCCAGTATCTATTCAATAAAATTCATTCTCAAAGAAGCACTCGCATAAATCCTACATCACTATTCCACATTCTTGAACAAAGTGAATGTATTTTCTTACTCTATTCATAACTTCTCTGCTCTCTACAGAACCGTCAATCAGACAGAGCCGAAAACACACAAAAAGATTTCACAAAACACAAATTATATTAAAGAAAGAAAATAATGAATCTCAAACATGAGATATGAGAACAGTTTTAGATTCCAATCCAGATAGAGTTATTATTTGAAGTTGAATCATATCAAAGCAAAAAAATCACCCAAAAACAAAAAATAAAAGGGAAATAAGTTTATAAACATTATAAATGAGTAAGAGTGAAACCGTATTAAAGTAAGACATTGCTGTGAATTTGAAAAAGAAATTTTATTGAATTTAAAAACTGAAAAGCACACACATTTTTCCTATTGGTTTCGTAACCTTTTAAAAAAAAAAAATCATAACAAACCCATAACTTACATGATTTAAATTTCTTTAGATAAATTCCTAAAAATAAGATAACTTCCATCTAAACAAATAGGAGTGATAAAAATTAGAAAATAAAGCAACTAATTATAACATTCCTTTCTTTTCTTAAACTAGGTGATAACAACATTTAATTTATTACTGAAGCATCAGTCATTCCTAACATGTTCTATAACTACAAAAACTATTATAACTTGAGAGACTATTAGACAGTTTTATGATAGAATTGCTGTCACACTGAATCAAGATACTCTTGTCTTCTTTGTGCAAAGTTTTACTAGCAACCTTCTCAATCAAACACATTGGCAAGCACAATATGCAATTGCTATGTATTGAGCTCCAATAGTAGATAACATCAATAGTTTCTTTGAAGGCCATGAAATAGCTTCAAAATCAAGTAAGAAAACAAAATCAGAAGTACTCTTTCAATAATCCAAATTACCAGCAAAATCACTATCATTATAAGCTACTAAATCTGTGCAATCACCCTTTTTTTGTAGAGAATTCCAAGTTTGGTTATACCTTTCACATAAGAGTCTTCTTACTGCAAGCAATGAGAGTCATTTGGATAGGATATAAATCTACTAATAAGACTCCCTTCATACATCAGATTGTGTCTAGTTATAGTTAAGTACATCAAACTACCAACCACACAACTCCATTCTTTGTCGACTTTATGCCTAGAACTATAGGATTCTGCACTTAATTGCTTATATCCATTCCAAAACTTGCTAAAATTTCACAGACATACTTTCCCTGACACAAAAAGATTCATTTGAATTTTGTATCACCTCAACTTCAAGAAAGTATCTCTTTTTCCCAAATTAGACATGTCAAAATCTAACATCATTGAATTCTTAAAATCATCACACATGTTTTTATCATTTTCAATATATATTAAATCATCAACATAGAGACTTACTATTAAAATTTTACCTCCTTCTTTCCACTTGTTGAATAATGTATGTTCATATGAGCACCTTTCAAAACCTGCATAAATAAAATAAGCCTCTATTTTGCTATACCATGCCCTTGGTGTTTGCTTCAAGCTATACAACGCCTTTCTTAACTTGTAAGCTTTGTCTTCTTCATCTTTCTTCTTATATCCCAATGGTTGTTGTATAAAGATTTCTTCACTAAGTTCACAGTAAAGAAATGCACTTTTTACATCCCAATGTCTTGATCTCTGCAAAAATTGTTGAACTCATTTGAGGTAAATTCACCACCACTGTCTATCCTCAAAGAAGCAATATATGCATCGCTTTCATTTTTAACACAAACTTAGAAATTTATAAACATGGCAAAAACTTTTGATTTTTCACGTAACAAATAAATCCAAGTATTATGAGTGAAATCATCGATAAAACTTATTATATACCTTTTGTTTCCATTTGATTCAGGTTTGTTAGGCCCACAAATATTTGCATGTACAAGTTGTAACTTGTTTGATGCTCTCCATGAACTTTTATTAGACATAGAGTTTATGTGTTTTTTGCCAATTAAACACTCTCTACATAATTTCTCTGGAATCCTGAATGAGGGCAATTCATTTACCATCTTTTTATTAGAAAGTGTCTTCAATCCATTGTAGTTTAAGTGACCAAACCGATAATGCTAAAGATAAGATAATCTTCTGATATAGTTTGAAAACATGAGGAAGATGAAGAAACTTTTGATATCATATTAGCTAACAAATAAAACATTCTATTTCTACTCATATCAGTCTTCATGATTAATCCTTTCTCAGGATGATTATATACTGCACTTTCCATGTTGAATCACAATAGTCAATCCCTTTTCTTGAAGTTTCCCTATGCTTAATAGATTATTCTTAAGTTAAAAGACATAGTAAACACTAAAAATCACCTGTGTAAATCCATTCACTTGCATATGAATGTTTCCTTTTCCCACAACAACCGTGTTGGTATTATTACCAAGTTGTTCAATTTGACTAAAACTTTCATCAAATTTTATAAACCACCTTTTATTTTTATTTCCAGTCATGCGATTGTTGCAACCAAAATAAAGAAACAACACCTCTTCCATCTTGGCTTGCTTGAGTTCAATGTAAGACATTAGTAACAACTCTTCATCGTCTTCCTTTGCCAATTCAGAATAATTGACCTTTTTCTCCCAATCAGGACATTCATATTGAAAGTGACCTAACTTGTGACATTTGAAACAGTGAATAACAACTTTATTGAAAGCTTGTCTTCCCCTTCCTCTACCTTGTACTCCTCTAGATACACCGCTATTGTTACCTCGACCTTGATTTCTATTTGATTTGTCTTCCTGAAATATCTGCAGAAGTTGCTTTTCTTCTCCATGACTTCTCATCCTTTGCTCATGAATGAGAAGAGTACTTTGACGTTCATCAATAGTCATCTTGTCCAAGTTGTTAGACTCTTCAATTTAGCACACCACATAATAAAATTTTGAAATCATTGATCTCAAAATCTTTGTAATAATGGCCGGTTCACTTATACTTTCACCATAAGTCTTCATTTTGTTGGCTATGGCTAGTTTACGAGAAAAATATGCATTCACCGTCTCTCTTTCTTTCATGTGAAGAAGCTCGAAATCCTTATGTAATGTTTGCACCTGTACTCTTTTAACTCTAGTTAGAACCTTCAAACTTTTGTGTCATTGAATCTAAATATCTTTTGAAGTGTCTTTTTAAAAATTGTCTCAAGAACTTCTCGATCGAGTGTTTGGAAAAAGTAATTCTTTACTTTTAAGTCCTTTAAATCAATTTGCTTTGTGTCTGTGTAGGCTTTACTCCTTCTGCTACTACCATTATTCCGTTCTCAACAAAATCTCAATATTTTTTTGGAGCGGACAAAATTCTCCATTAACATTCTAGTGACCATTAAATCTGGGAATAGAAGATTGTAAGAAGCTCCTGCCACTACCTTTTGGCATTTTCGCAACTCTTTTCCTTGAAAGAATAAATGTAGTTTCTTTATTCATTCACTTTTTCTTGACTCACACTCAAAATGTTTTCCTCACACGCATATATGCATATGTTAAAGTAAGACATTACTATAAATTTGAGAGAGAATATTTTATTGAATTTGAAAACTGAATAGCACACATAATTTTTCTAGTGACTTTGTACCATTTAAAAAAAAAATACAAAAAATTATAACTGACCCATAACTTACCTAATTTTATTTTTAGTGATGTTGAGCTACGAAAACGACATAGAGGGTGAAATGAAGAAATCCAATAAATGAATGTTGAGAAGAAGGTATGAGAAAAAAAGCACCTACCACGGTCACGGTCACAGTCACAGAAGAATCAAACAAATTACTAAGATTAGGGTTCGAAGCACGAAATGCCGACCACAAAATAAGATTAGAATTCAAAGAGGGGAATTTAATGTTGGGGAAGAGAAAACAAATGGAAATGGAGAAGAAAGTATGAAGTGTGGAAAAGAGGATACCAAAAGCAAAAGCACTTACCTAAATTAAAACTGACATACTAAGTAATTTATTAGGATTCTAAATTATACCAACTTATTAAGTATTTATATTATTTATTATATCAGTTATCTTTTAACTAACACAATAAATTTAATGTTTATTACAACAGTATCATCACAACACTTTTTATGATAAGTGGATTACACTAATTATGATGAATCATCATTGTTTCCTATCCTATTTTTTTTTATTATAGTGACATAATAAATATAATTCAATGTAATATGAATTATTATTTAATGGTGATCACCAAATCAATTTCAAAACACAATTTATACCATCAATAGAAGTTTGAGAATTATAAATGCAGAGGCTTTTGTTTTTGTGATTTTTCATTGTGACGATTTTTTCCTGCATATTCCTCATGTAATTTTGTTGGAAAGATGTCTAATTGAATGATCTAAAAAGTATCTATGTTTTACCATGTAAAAGTTAAAAAATTAAGTATTATATTACAAATTACACTATCTAAATTTTTTTTTGCTTGTTGTTTACGAGTGTCCAGTTTTAATTTACATCAGAAATAGCTTCATCGATTCAATGGGTAATAAAAAGGTTTTTGTTAATAATTATTTTAAATATGGTAAAAGCGAAAACCTTTTAGTATGTCAGTAGTAAACTATATGTTGTGGATAAGGTGGTGGTTATGGTTGGCAATGGCAATGCGAGATGGTAATACTGCACACAACACAACTATTGACTTTACTCTGCTATCTATCTTCACAGTTTTACATGGTCTTATGTTAAGTTTGCTTTTAACCATAAACCCTAATTTCATATTCTGTAACTCATGCCAACGTTTGTTAATCCATCCTAAACTTCACAGTTTGACATTTTTGAGTGTTCCTGCAACTGCATCAAGGAAACATTGACGTGGAGATAATATATGATATTTTAACCTGAATAGAACAGTGTGTTTGGAGCAAAAGGCCAATGCATATATTCCACGTACACATTTCATAATTTCACTTTCTCAATTCCAAAATCTGTAACGTTTTCATGCACATTAATCTGTCTGTGACCAGCCAAGTACTAAATCACGAGTTTCATTCTTATCTTAGTAACTATCTATGTTCCCGACATCTGAATTGACATTGTTTTTACGGTGGTGGTGGTGCAACGATACTCCAGAAGATACAGTGTGATCCATAGTTACTGATTGATTGATTTTTTAGAAGAAATGAGACCTAGTTCCCCGAGATGGGGATCAAGATCGTGGTGTTCTTCATGAGATATTGGACGCTCAGTGAACACCCACCGTCCATCTTCAGTCTTGGTCATGTTCTTGTTCAGGGCTTGCCTCCAGTATGCTGGCACCGAATGCTCGTCTTTCAAGAAGTCACAAGCCTTGTTCACCAAAGCAATGTCCCTCTCTATCGTTCTCTTAAATTCATCATTCTCCCCATGGTATCTGCGCATAATCAAACCCTTCATATCAGCTCATCGTATTTAATATATTTTATTCTATAAAATATCTTCGTAAATAATTTTCATTCTAAACGATGATAGAAATATATATATATATATATATATATATATATATATATATATATATAT
>Ga0209489_105898_pt1 | contig 20498 bp, 14 predicted proteins | sample SiratrowhiteBW_FD_187527 | JGI IMG/M metagenome (GOLD analysis project Ga0209489, IMG submission 187527) | Root nodule microbial communities of legume samples collected from California, USA - Siratro white BW (SPAdes) (version 2) | ecosystem: Host-associated > Plants > Roots > Nodule | place...
ACATTTACTCAATAGAGAAAACAAAAAACATGGATTATTCAAAATAAAAATAAATCAATATACAAAACTTCAATACAATCATTAATTCTCCTTGCCTTTAACTAATGTTCCATCTGGTTTATCAAAACAAAAAATTGGAATTCACCCTTTATTATACCAGGAAAATATTTGACAGACAATTGAGATCCCATAAAACATGAGTATATGTAAAGTAAATTATAGATAAAATTTACTTTAAACTCTATTTTTTAACTCTTATGAATTTATAATCATAAAATTCACTTAACATTAACATACACGTTAAAATACGTGCTAAAACAAGATAAAAACATCCTCAAATCATAACATTGACAAAATTAATCATATTAGTCAAAATCCTTAAAATCAAACCTGCACACTCCCATCATGACCTTAATATACTCTTCTTTTTGGTTCTTTTTATTATTTGCTTTCAAATTTCAAATTCAGTAAAAAAAATGAATCCTGCTTTACAATCTTCATTTACTCATTAGAGAAAAAAAAACAGTGGATTATTCAAATGAAAATAAATGAATATACAAAACCTCAATAGAATCATTAATACTCCTTGCCTCTAATTAATATTCCATCTTGTTTATCAAAACAAAAAAATTCACCGTTTATTATACTAAGAAAATATTGAACTTACAATTACCAATATATATACTATTTGACATTCCATAAAACATGAGGATATATGAAATAAATCATAAATAAAAATTTATTTTAAACTCTTATTTTAACTTTTTCATTAATTTATAATCATACAATTTACTTAACATTAAAATACACATTAAAATAGATAAAAGTATCCTCAGGTCACAACATTGACAAAATCAATCATATTTGTCAAAATCTTTAAAATGAAACCCGAATACTCATATCATGACTTACTAAAAGATAAATGTACAAGTGATTTGTATTTTTTTTTTCAGTACTATGTTTCTTGTTTAATAATAATATAATAATAATTTGATAGAAACCGAATTTTCATTGAAGTTAAAGTATTTAATGGCTTGCACAGTTGAACGGAAATTTCTTTTTATAAAAGTTAAAATATTTATATTCTTGGTTGAAAAGAAAGTCTTTTTAAAGCTCACTCTAATTTTTTTTCTTCGTGGTCATTTACCACATTAATTTAGACTTTTTTTTTAAAATTAAAAATTTTGAAAATACATTGCTTGACCACTCAAGGAAAATTATTGAAAATTTTTAATTTATCTAAATACATATTTTCATCTATATATTTTAATTTCTTATAAAATTTTATTAATGCATATTACTGTAGCATCAACTATAAAAAGTTTTTTAAGGTAAAATTAATAAAAAATTACTTGCAGTATCGAGGCATCAATATTGATCTGATAATTTTATATATAAAAAATGATACTTAGAAATTGGTTTGATAGTTTTATTATTATTATTATTATTATTAGTGATTTTATTTCTTAAAATCTTTATAAGGGCAAGAATCCGAAATAAACATGTATGTGCGGAAATTATTTGAACTTGTTTAAATATTGAAAAGAAATATTTGAATTAATTGAATATGAATAATCATATAGATAATATTTAACCTTTTAAAAAGTTACAGACGGGAAGATAAGTAAGTAAATATTGGTTGGTGTTATAATATTTTATATTTGTTTACTTAATAAATTTGAAGTTAGTGTCCATTTCTTAGCGTTAATACTTTGTTTCATTAAAAATAAATTGAATAGAAATTGTGAAAACAAGTCAAATAAATATTTAAATTGTGTATTAAAATTTTGATAGTATTTAGTAAGGCGATAAAAAGAGAACTTTAAATATAATCATTGTTAGACATAGTTTTCGTTGATAGAATTATTCTAAAAAACGTTATTTCCAAATATTGTAAAAAGAATCTACTTCTCTAACCCTAACCCGTTAAAGAATAAATGCAATTACACAAAATTTAAAAATAAGAAAGAATTACACAAAATTTAAAAATAAGAAAGATTTACACTTTAGATTTTTATATTATTTTATCACTAAATAATAATATGTTTAATTCTTGATCAATTCGGTCATATTATATTATATTATGTACACTCATGTTGCAAGATAGAAATCCAATATTCAATATTTCTTAGATCTTAGTCACTTTTAGCTAAAATAGAGCATTATTTAGACAAACAATCACTCTTAATTAATTTGAGTATTGTTTGAACAAGCAGCTACTTTTGGGTTAAGACCAAGTATCTTTTTACACAAACAATTATTCTTGGCCAAGGCATGATTACAAAGATAATGATTAAAAGATCCTAAGGATTATGTAACTAAAATAGGGGTTATGTCATTAGACAAATACATTATTTGGATGAAAATGTGGTTGGTTGTCTTATATTCCTCCTCAACAAAAGCTCTAGAGGCTCAAGCTCTCTCTTAAAGACCGGAACAATAATGTTTTAGACATGTTCATATAGTTGTGATTGAGAAACAAAAAAGAAATTATTTACAACATCAGATGGAGAGAGTTGACCCTACTGATGGATATGCTTGTGGTTTAATAATAATAAGCTATGCAAAATCTTGATATGGCACTAGATTGTCAACCCCTTTTTTTGGAAAGATAAATCTAAGATGCTATAATTTAAAGTTGGATATCATAATTTTTCTATTTTTTATGCCATGTTTAAAAATTGTGTCAATGATTTTTCTATTTTTTATGCCATGTTTAAAAATTGTGTCAATGCTAATGGGATACACAAACTCATGGATGGGGATTTAGTTTTTAAGGAACCTAATGATATTGAGGAACATATTCTTTCTTTTTATAAAACTTTGTATGATTCTTCTTATACTAATAATGTTATTAATGCTCATATCTCTACAGTTTGTTTCTGAGGATGAGAATTCTATGCTGGTTAGTTGCCCTTCCATTGAGGAGATTAAGAAGGTTGTCTTTGTCCTCAACTCTAATCGTGCTTCTGGTCGTGATGGCTTTAGAGGATATTTCTTCGATGGTTGTAGGGACATTGTGGGTTTTGACGTTTGTAACGTTGTAAAACAATTTTTCTATCATAATTGGATCCTTCTAGGGATGAACACTAACATGGTTTCTCTTGTCCCTTAAAATTCATGGGGCTACTTCTATAAAAGAATCAAGACCTATTGTTGTGGCGAATTTTAGGTTTAAAATTATTTCAAAACTCTTAGCTGACAAGTTAGCTTCCATTATTGCCAATATTATCTCTCTCCTAATCAAAATAAGTCTCTTAAAGGGCAGCACATTAAAGATTATATTGATATCACTTCGGAAGCCATTAACATGCTTTCTAAGAAAATATTTGATGGTAATGTTGCTTTGAAAATTGATATTTCCAAAGCTTTTAATACTCTCACTGAGACTTTCTCATTCAGATACTAAATTAATTTAGTTTTAACCATACTTTAATTGTAAATTTTGTTTTAAAATAAAAAATTATGATAGAAATAATAATATATTAAGTTCATAAATTTAAGAATGTTATAGATAAAACTTGTTGACAATTCATTGCAAGTTGCCACAAATTAGGGCTTCTCTACAATAAGGCAATGTTGATTCAAAGTCAAACTTTCTAAAAGACCAAGAGGTGTATTTGTCTATTTTCTTGTTTCAAATTTAGTTATACTGGTGTAGAGATGGGTGTGTGTGATCAAAATAGAGTGGGATACTTTTGATTTAGTATCTGCAGAGTTTGAATTGGATCCTTTCGGCAACATCCTCCCTGATTTTGGTCCTAGAAATGGTTACTGATATTAACAATTTTGTACATAGTTAATATATATATATATATATATATATATATATATATATATATATATATATATAGTATCATCATTGAAAGTGAGTAATATGCATTTTGTTTTTTCGCTGTGATTCATAAATTTAAACACGAGATTAAGCTACGTCCTAGAGCTTAGGCAATACGCCTACAATTGCTTCAGATTCATCTAACATTGTGATGGTAAAGTCTGTTAAGTTTCAATCTTTGAGTCTTGGAGTGATGGACTTTTATAATCTTCAGATTAGAATTAGATAGACATGGGGTCAATGTTTGAATTCTAGCATCTCTTTCATGGCATGGCAAATAGCAAGGGTTGTTGCATTTACATTTTTAGTGTTGTTTAGTCTGCATTTTCTAAGGAATTTGGTTTGTGATTTTTTTTTTTAAAACATTTATTTTCTCCTTCAAATAGTATACTTTATTATTTCGTGCTACTTGTAAAACTTTCAATTTGAGAAATAATTGTTGAGTTGGAGTCTTCTCAAAACTTATCAACGCCTATTCTCCTCGTGGTGTGATGAAATAAAAATGTTTCCCTTAATGAAAAATAAAATGTAAAATGCCTAACATGAGAGATTGTTTTACTTAGAGTTTTGAAGAAAATAGTTTGTAAATCTTTTCTACTTGTTAAGAAGCTTCCATTAGCTTAAATGTGACTATGTAAAGACATAAAAATACATAAATTCACTTCGTAGCATTAAATGCTTATCTTTTCTTTTAAGCAACATTCCTGTAATTGGTATGACCTATTAGACCAAGGTCAAAATTGTTTTACCCAAATTCGAATAAAACAAGAGATTCTACAAGGTAAAATAGTCCTTTTAGTATTAAGATGGTTGTTGGTGTCAGTCAACTTTAATGCATATTTCAAGAGATTATTGATGTAGGGATAACCTTTAAGAGATCTTCTTAGTAGATATAAGATGAAAACATTTTTTGCAATACACAATAAGCATGTAAAATATTTCATGAAGTATAATATTATCTTGAGATTGGATCTATCGTCTGAGTATAACTTTGCTTATCAGATGAAGTGAAAACTACAAAGTGTTGTTATGTTTGTCAGATGGAGCCATTGCATCTTACAATATCTATTTGGAAAACTTATGAAATAAATCATATTCATGATTATACTTTGTTGTTAAGGGTTTGTTGGACTTTACTTTAACAAAAGGAATTTGAAAACAACTACATATTGCTAGATGAAATTCATAAAGCTTTACTTTGGTAACATATTAGAGTAATAGATTGTTTGCAAACTAACTTCAGTTTTTCTACTTAATTGTATATTTTACATTAACATATTTTAATTTATATTATATTTTATATTTATATTTTTTCATGATTTTTCAAGCATCTGTCTTAAAATTGGCCAAAATCTAAATATGTTGTTAGAACAAAGTTCATTAGACCCTATTTAAGTTTGATTAGGTATTTTACAATAAAGTATAAAATATGATTTTATAAGCATCAAATCTCAATAGGTGATAAGCTTTCACTTAGACATAGAAGATGTACGCTTAGTCATAAGCATTTCATGGTTTATGTCCCAACCAAACTCATGACAAGGATAAGGATCCAAAAAAAAAAATTAATTTTAGAAAATAATAGAGATGGAGTCGCCATCGAAAATCATAAGAAAATCGAAGATAAGACAACTGTTTATGAAACCAGATTTTAGGGTCCTGGAGTCAATTAGTCGGCATGAAATGAACGGTTATTTAGAGATTTAATCGAATTATTTTGTATAATAACATGCAAAAAAACATTTATATTTAATCAATTTTTTTTTAATAAAATTTAGATCTATGTTTTTATTTTTTTTTATTTTTTTCTTTGAAACTGTGGGAGTGTAAAAATAGTAAAAAAAAAGGTGGTGCAAACAATGAAAGGGTCAAGGTTAGACAAACTGTGGTGCTAATATGAATGCAGGGGATGTTGAAAGCTATCTGAAGACCCTGTTTTCTCTTTCATCTAGGAGACAATGGTGTAGTTGTCAATGTCAGGAGTGCAATCAGTGAATGGTGAAACAAGTGATCTATTGGGCCAAAGCCTAACTTTATAACCCTTCTTCCTTTTTTCAAAAGATTACATTCAAAAGAGTGATTTAGGGTGTCAACACCCAATTTCGTTCGGGCAAATAAAATTGTTTTATATAAAAGAATGAAAATATATGATTTATAAATTGTTATCATTTTTAGAAATATGTTTGCTTTGTCATTTAAAATAAGAAAAGTAGAAAATAGAAAAAGGATTTTAGTCTCATTTTATTTTTACGACAAAAAAATTTAATAAATAAAAAAACAAAAGAAAGAAAATTTTGGGTTTATTTTCAAATAGATTTTAGAGAATAAAAGTTGAATGAAAGCAAATCCATTAGGAATTCAGTCAGAAAAATAAAATGATTTGATTGAACCCAACTTAATAGGTGTTCATTTAGAAAAATGAAATAAATATAGATCACACCATGGACCTACCATCTTCTGAAAAGATTCATATTAAGTTGGCTATACTAAAATCTAATTCAATACTTAAGACTTAGATTACCAATGAATCTAAGAGAAGAGAAAAGATCGGAGTTAATGTTCAAACATCCGATACTGAATGTCTATAGACTGTCTCATTCTCATCACCTAATGTCTTAATCAATCTGAGTTAGATCATCAATGAAGCTAGAGCATCTCTATTAAAACATATATGTCAATACTTAATACATACAAAAAATGACAATTCATACACTATCCTAAATGTATGTCCTCAATTTCATCATTCATACTAAAACATATCATTTTGTCCACAATTCAAAGCATGCAAAATTTTTTTTCATCATCAAAACAACAATTTACTAATAAGCTATCCACATTGATTTTTCCTACCACTTCACACAACATAAGATCAACTTTTTCGTTCAACAATATTCAATTTCATTATAAACACTCCTGCAAGAGAACATTGAAACTCGGAACCACGTTCCCTTAACATCCAGATTATCTAATCTACGGTACTATAGAAGGATTTAAAATTAAATTCCCTTACCTAATTAATAGTATAAGCATTCACTAAGAGGTCCAACACTTACAGACAACACAGATGACCTAATCTACACCCAAGAGTCTTAATTAATGATCTAAATACATCAATAGGACTCTAAACTAACAAATACTAATTCTGAAGCCTGAATTGCCACAAGCAAGCACATACCCATTTAAAAGGGAAAAGCTTCAAAAATTGACTCAAAGGAAAAAGGAGCAGAAACAAACTTACTCTAAACAAAATTAGGATAAGATAGAATTGTTCATCAGGACCTCAGTTACTACAAAATGTGATTAAATTCTAAAACAGATAAGGTATGGAGAGTAAAATTTAGAGAGATGGAAGAGAGTCTGAGAGAGAAGAGAAGCATGAGAAAGATAAGAAGGGGTTTTTTCGGTGTCTATGTTTTTTTCTTCTTATACAGGAGGTTACATTATTCCTAACTATAAAAAATATGTCCTTGTCGTCATGAGTTTTAAAATCTAAATTATTATTTTTGTTGACCAATTCTTTAATGTTGTTTTCACCTATATCTATATTGTTATTTTTGTAAATTTATCCATAACTCCTTTTTGTGATTCAATTAAAGGCCTCAACTCTTCTATTTTTTTCAAATTTTGAATAATATGATTTATATTTTCTACTTGACATATTTTTTATTTTTTTTGTGTAAGGATATAACAATCCTTAGACGTGAACGATAAAAAACAGAAGGGTAAACAGTAGTAGCAGAATACAATTCCTGCAATATTAGACATCTTTCTTTCTGTTATAACCAACTTTTCACTCTCATCATTTTCAATTTCATCCTCCACGTATGTTGTCCCAATTACTTTCACCCTTCCTTATGACAGTATATAGATATATAATATTGAATATACGTATATAGAATGAGACTTAGTTAAAAAATAAAATCCGATTGCAAAGAAAATTAACTTAATATGATTGCAAATAAAATCTGTCTTGAAGTCTCAAGTTTCCTTTTGTCTTTATATGGTTCTATACTTTGGTAAATGTTTGAATTTAATTTATAAATTCTAATTTTTTAATGTTTTTTCTTTAATATGCAAAAATTATTTTGAGATTAATTAAACAATAAATAAAAAACAAAATGATTTTAACATCAATTCATCAATTTTGTAATTGAGGATTAGGGTAGAATCCTTGAATTGTAAAAACTTAATATTATATACTTATACAGTCTTATAGAAAACTTGTTAATAAATATTATTGTTAAGTTTCAAAGTTTTAAATTAACAACTTTTGAATAGAAAAAATAATATGATAAATTTAATAAAGGGACATGTAAGAAGCAATGAAACAATTAACAAGAGAGAAATAATACAGCATTTCTAATTTTTTATGTTGACTTAATGTTGATACACTCAAAAGGAGCAAAAACCACTACATATCTCAATTCTAAGCCTTTAAATAGAGATACGTGTACAAATGTATAGTAATAATATATAATGATAAAATAAATTTAGAATTAGATAATGAACTAATGAGAATGAAATACTCAAATTAAAATAATAATATAGAAGAACTAGTGAAAGAGTCAAAAAGAAGAAAGAGATAGAGATAGATGTCACTCTAATGCTCTAATAAAAAATAGAAAGAGATAGGAAATTAAAATATTTTAACACTTTTTTAAAAAAAATAAAAATATTATTAATTTATTATTTATTAGGAGAAAGTTCTAAAACTATCATTAATTTTTGAAAATTATTATTCATTAAATAATATTTATCATGTCAATATAAACTTAATATTAAATTTTAGATATTTTAAATTTTTAGTAAAAAATATTTTTAAATATAATTTTAAATTAAATATTTTTTAATATTATAATATTATATTAGTGTTAAATTTTTTTTAAGATTTGTTTTACTTGCTTTCACATTACGCTAGCTCTGATTTTAAAGAATGTATATTTTATTAAAATATATGTTATTGATACGGAAATAACGGAAGTAACTATTTTTATTTGTCATCAACCATTTTAATGTTATTTATTTATATTTAAATAAATATTTTTTGATTTTGGTTAAAGATATTATTGATCAACAATATATAATATCATAAATATTTTATCATTTCAATTTAAATATATTATTTATAAATTGTCAATAAAATAAAATTATATTAATTAAAGTAATTTTTGACGTGTAAAGTAAATTAAAATACTTGCACCATAATATTTTTATCATCACCAAAATAATTTAATATAAATTAAATTTATTTTAACAATAATTTCATTATATATAAATAGAGTTTTTAAAAAGAGGTATAAATATACTTAATTTAAAAAAAATATAACCAATAGAAAATTTTAGATTGAATTCTTAAAAATCTCATGAACTCGAAAGATAAAAATGGAATGTCCTGCATATATTTTATCTTTCTTAAAGCTATGTATTTTGATAACAAACCAACAAAAATAAGAATTCAAATCTATCAATATATTATATCATAGATATAATTTATTTTTTATATTTGAAAACCTTAAAAAAGTAAAAAGTAATACATAATTATGAATATATTTTTATCATGAATAGAACGTAAAAGATAAGATTAGTTGGCACAAAATAACTAGGCCGTACTGAAAGCTAACGTGGACCGCCCGAAAGCTAACGTGGACCGCCTGCACTTAATCCAAGTAGGTTTGACCGTTTCAGACTGGGAGGCAACCTGAGTAATGTTAGGTTGACACTCTCACGTGTCATACTCCCAGTTGACACTGCTGATGTAGCGAAAAATAATATTATTTTAAACCAGTGTGGCAGTGACCCAAAAGCCTCAGAATTCCAAAAGCCTCTTATACGTTTCCCGCTCTCTCAGTCTCCCGCACTCTCAGTCTCCCGCTCTCTCAATCTTCCACCTCCTCTTAGTCTCCCGCTCTCTCAGCGATCCGCCTTCTCTCAGTCTTCGGCCTCCTCTCAGTGTTCTGCCTCCTCTCAGTCTTCTGCCTTGTCTCAGTGTCCCACTCTCTCAGTGTCGTTCACTCTCAGTCTCCACACTCTCGCTCTCTACACTTTCACTCTGTCCACTGTCACTCTCTGCACTCTCTCTCTCGTTCACTGTCGCTTTCGCTAAGGTCGTTGTCTGCGTTCTTCGTCTGAGCAAAAGGTTCGTTTTTTATTTTGTTTTCGTTTGAAAAGCATGTAAAGGTTGCTCTTTTAAGTGATTGCTCATGCTAAAGGATGTTTTTTTTATGTTTATTGAATGATTTGGTGTAAAGTTTTGGTTTTTATGAGAATTTTGATGGAAAAGGAAGTCTTTTTGGTCGTTTCACTGTTCTGTTCTGGCTCTGAAAAGGTTTTTACGTTTAGGGTTTGATTTCTTTTGGTTTTGAAGTAAAGTTTATTCTTTTATGTCATTTACATGATCATTCTTGGTTCTTGGTGGAGAAAAGAATGTTTTTTGTAAGTGTTTTAAGTGATTTTTCATGAAAAATGATGTTTTTGTTTGTTTGTCGTTTAATTTCCATGTAAAGTTTGTGTTTTTATACACATTTGCATGAATCTGGTGTTGTATTTTGTGTTACATCCATCAAACGGTTCGTGATATATTTTGCTGACATGGTCTTTACAGGTGTATACGGGTGGATTTGTGTCACTCCTCACATCGCTAGGAAACACATAGGAGTCAGCATCTGCAACTGGTTACTCAAGCTTTAATGAGGGGACAACTCAGTAGATGTTTTGGTGACTAAATACATTATGACCATTTTGGCATTTTAAGTTCTTATGTCCTTCAGTTACAATCCTGTGAATTGCTTCCATGACCCTTTTATGTACCAAAATATGCTAAATTGACATACATGTGTGCATAAATAACATTTGTCAACCTACAAAACATCAAGGGTTACCCATGTTTTAACGAGAGGACACCTCATTTCACGTTTTGGTGACTAAATGCAGTACAACCAATTTGGCATTTTAAGTTCTTATGTCCTTCAGTTACAACTTGTGAATTGCTTGGATGACCCTTTTATATACTAAAATATGATAAATTGACACACATGTGTGCATAAATAACATTTGTCAACTTACAAAACATCATGGATTACCCATGTTTTAAAGAGGGAACACCCTAGTTAACGTTTTGGCGACTAAATGCAGTACGACCAATTTGACATTTTAAGTTCTTATGTCTTTCAGTTACAACTATGTGAATTGCTTGGATGACCCTTTTATGTACTAAAATATGATAAATTGACACACATGTGTGGATAAATAACATCTGTCAACTTACAAAACATTATAGGTTACTCATGTTTTAACAAAGAGACACCTCAGTTAACGTTTTGGCGACTAAATGCATTACAATAATTGTTGCATTTTAAGTTCTTATGTCCTTCAGTTACAACCCTGTGAATTGCTTCCATAACCCTTTTATGTACCAAAATATGTTAAATTGATACACATGTGTGCATAAATAACATCTATAAACTTACCAAACATCTTGGTTTATCCATGTTTTAACGAGGGGACACTTCAGTTCATGTTTTGGCAACTAAATACCAATTTAAAGCAATATGATGCAACATTTGCCCAAAGAAGTCATATGTTACAACATTGAACACATATGTAAATAACAATTTAAATAACATGATGATGCAATATCAATTTCAATTATTTGATAAAAATTTGTTCAATTTACATTAACAACAATTAATTGTTGTGACTTTTTACATTCCTTAAACCACCTCTTACAAACCTTTTTCTTTTCTTAGGGTATGTGGTAAAAGGAGGTCCTAATTTAGAGGATTTAAGAATCATCATCTTTGTTGGAGTCTTTGTTCAAGTTCTTTTAATGGTGGGTGCTTCTGCCTCTGTCTTCTGGCTTGTTGTTGTGGTTGGTGCTAGGGATGCTGGTGAGTTTCCTGCTAGGGTTGCTGGTGAGAGAGTGACCATGTCATATAAGGACTCGAATGCACTCCTGACTTTAATCTTTTAAATGGAGGTCGTCCCTTTCTTGAAACTGGTACATGGCTATGAATATCTATGTTGAGGTCGTCCCTTTCTAGCCATCAATGTTCAAACACCAAATTAGCCTGTGTGCATTAGTAATGGTTTTAACGCTGCATTAATCAGAGGTTGCACCTTCTTTAATGAGGGGACACCTTCCCTCAAGTTTTGGTGACTATATACATGAACACATCAACACATAAACAACACTAACGTGTGTCGCCAAAAATATAACTAAGGTGTCCCCTCATGAATGAAGGGGTAACCAGTGAGGTTTTGTAAAATAATTGTCATTGTCATCAGTAGCCAAAGCTTGTACTGAGGTGTCCCCTCGTTAGGACACGGGTAACCACTGATTTTTTGTAAGCTCAGAACCACTTATTGTTTGACAAAACACGTGTGGTTACCCTTCTTTAACGAGAGGACACCTTAGTTCATGTTTTGGCGACTCAACACACATGTGTTTATCACTTGCCAAAACAAACAGATTCAAACATTACAAACCTAAAACCCTTAAAATAATTCCTTTTCTATCAACAACCAAGAAGAACACTGTAAATCACACAAAGGTCCAAACTTTACTTCAACCACCAACGAAAATCAAACCCTAAACACAAAAAATTTTTATATTCCAATAACGACAAAGAACAGAACACCAAAAAGACTTCATTTTCTATCAAAAATCATATAAAAACACAAACTTTACATGGAAATCAAACGACAAACAAACAAAAACATCATTTTTCATGAAAAATCACTTAAAACACTTACAAAAAACATTCTTTTCTCCACCAAGAACCAAGAACCAAGAACGATCATGTAAATGACATAAAAGAACAAACTTTACTTCAAAACCAACAGAAATCAAACCCTAAACGCAAAAACCTTTTCAGATCCAGAACAGAACAGTGAAACGACCAAAAATACTTCCTTTTCCATAAAAAATCGCATAAAAAACAAAACTTTACACGCAAATCATTCAACAAACAAAAAAAACATCCTTTTGCATGAGCAATCACTTAAAAGAGCAACCTTTACACGCTTTTCAAACGAAAACGAAATAAAAAACGAACCTTTTGCTCAGACGAAGAACGCAGAGAGTGACCTGAGCGAAAGTGAGAGTGAACGAGAGCGAGAGTGTAGAGAGCGAAAGTGTAGAGAGCGAGAGTGTAGAGGAGGCTGAGACTGAGAGAGCGCGAGACTGAGAGGAGGCGGAAGACTGAGAGCTTTGAAATGAGAGGAGGCGGAAGGCGGGAGATTGAGAGGAGGCCGAAGACTGAGAGACTTTTGGGATACTGAGGGTTTTCGGATTCTGAGCGAGAATGCAAAAGGTTTAGGGCTTCATTCACTTTTGTCTTCCAACTTTGTCCCTGCCACGTAAGCCACTTTGACACAATTACCCCGGTGTCAAGTGGGGGTAATCCACCAACGGTGTCAACATAACATTACTCAGGCAACCTTCCAAGCTTTGCATCCTGCCATCACTTTATCTAGGAATTCAACTTCCCCGAGTTTAACGTGGCACTTGATCATCACGCGCTTGACTCCATTGCACTCTTCCAACATCAAGCCATCGATTTTGAAAATAATCAAAAATTTGGAGTAGATATTTGATACAAATAATAATATAATGGGCTCAAAAATAAAAACTCACAGACTATGAAAAAAGTGAAGAGAATCACTAGAATGGGCCAACGGCCCAAGTGGCTAGAGAATTATACATGTTGAAGGACAAGATAAGGGACAGTGTGTGGAATGTGAGTTCTCATCTCTTCTGTTATTGAGTTATCCTCTCTTCTGTTATTGAGTTCTTCATTCTCTCATCTGTTATTCTAATTTCTTCTAGCATCATTGCTTATTGTGATTCTCATTTTCAGGTGATATCAGAGATTTAGAAGAAGGATCAAATTATATTTTTCGTTATTCCTTAGTTGTTTTTATAGAAACTGGTTTTATTCAAAGAATATATATGAATAATATTGCACACATACTGTTTTTTGGTATTTCCTGTTGATTTTAGATACAGATCGTATCATTGGTGCTTTCATCGAGTTACTTATGGCTGACAACACAAGAATGAAAGAGATACAAGGAGAACTGAAATGCGTTTCAAAGACTCTAGGTTTACATCATGATCGATTTATGCAAATGGATCAATGATTTGAGAAGATTGATCAGCAATTGCAGGAGTTGCATCAACTATTCCTGAAATCTCAGAAGGACTCTCCAACACAGCCTTCCACTTCAATTGTTTCCCATCCTCGTTTTATGAAGTTGGATTTTCCACGGTTCACTGGTGATGATGCAATGACTTGGTTGTAAAAGGCTGAAAAGTTTTTCACATTATACAACACTCCCGATGAGCAGAAAGTGGCCATTGCTTCTATTCATTTTGAAGGAAAAGTCTTACCATGGTTTCAACTACTAAAAAAACCACACCAAGTAGCTGATTGGCGATCATTGCCCACTACCATTCAAATCCAGTTTGGCCCATCTCAATTTGATAATCCTCGTTCAGATCTATTCAAGCTAAAGCAATCCTCTACTGTGTCAGACTATTATGCTTCCTTCACCGAGTTAGCTAATAAATCATATGGGTTAGATGATTTTGTATTGCTTGATTGTTTTATTAGTGGATTAATACCTGAATTGAAGCATGAAGTGATATCCTGAGCCCCTCACTCATTACTCCAAGCTATGTCATTTGCTAAACTCTTTGAGGAAAAATTTTACCCATCATCCCTTGCTCCTAAACACAAATTTGCTTACTTCCCAGCCAAATCACTTACACAAAATATTTCTAAACTTTCATTAACAACAAACACAAACCCACCTATAAAAACAAACCCACCACCATTACTTCCCACACCACAAAAACCCAACAACTTAAAGTGTTTAACCTAAGCTGACATTCAATTCTGTCAAGAAAAGGGGATTTGTTTTACTTGTGATGAGAAGTATTCCCCTACTCATCAGTGTGCTAATAAACACTATTTCTTACTTCAATGTGAGCATGAAATACCCCCGGAACCAGACCCAAATGTACAGAGCCAACAGATTGTCCAAAATTCTTCTGATGATATTGATCAGACACCTCATTTATCATACAATGTCATAACAAGTACCACGGTGAGAGGCGCAATTAGATTTACAGAATTTATTCAGGGTCATAAGATTCAAATCCTTATTGATGGAGGGAGTTCTGATAATTTCATCCAACCTAGAGTGGCTAAATTTCTACACCTACCCATCTATCAGACCCTATGATTAAAAGTGTTGGTGGGCAATGGAGAGTAATTGGAATGTGAAGGTGAAGTCCAGAATATCTCAGTCCAAATCCAAGGTCATTCTTTGTATATTTCAGTCTATGTTCTACCTATCTTTGCAACTGAATTGGTTCTTGAAAGTCAATGGTTGGCAACTTTTGGATACTCATTTAGTGAATTATAAAGAACGCTTCCTCACTTTTTACATCAATGAAGAACTTATCACTTTACATGGAGAAACCTCAAATCTGCCTAGCCTAGTTCAGTTTCATCAACTCACCCGCTTACAAGCCACAGACTCTATAGCGGAGTTATATGACATTCAAATTCAAACACCTGAAGTGTCAGCCCACCATTTGTTGGAATTTCCAACATCTATGGAGCCTGAATTGGCTATGACTATACAATAATACAAGAATGTTTTTGAGAAGCCTTATGGGTTACCACCAATACGGTCTCATCACCATACCATCCCATTGATGCCTGGCAATGCCCCTGTGAAAGTTCGTCCTTATAGTTATCCTCATAGTCAGAAAACTGGATTGAACATATTAATGCTAAAATTTTATCGGAGGGTATCATACAATCTAGTTCAAGTCCATTCTCCTCACCCGTGCTACTTGTCAAAAAGAAAGATGGAACATGACATTTTTGCACCAATTATAGGGCCCTTAATACAGTCACTATTAAGGATTCTTTTCCTATGCCCACAGTGGATGAATTACTTGATGAATTGTTTAGAGCACAATATTTCTCAAAGTTGTATTTACATTCAGGATATCATCAGATTCTTGTTTCTCTGGAAGATCGCTACAAGACAACTTTTGGCACTCACTAAGGGTTGTATGAATGGCTAGTAATGCCTTTTGGCTTGAGTAATGCACCTGCCACTTTTCAAGCCCTAATGAATTGAGTTTTTGCATAATTTTTACGCATATTTGTCCTTGTTTTCTTTGATGACATTTTAATCTACAGTACAACATGGAATACACATATCCAGCACCTTTCTTTGGTCTTAAGCACCATGTAAAGACATTCCTTATTTTCCTAACTCTCCAAATGCTCTTTTTGCCAAACCCAAATTGATTATTTGGGACATGTATCACGGGATGGAGTCAAGGTTGATGAAACCAAGATACAAGCAATTAAACAATGGGTTGTATCAACTTCAATTAAGCAACTGTAAGTTTTTTTCGGATTAGCAAGTTACTATCGCAAGTTTATCACGAACATTGCCATGTTGGCTGCCTCTCTCACTGATTTGCTAAAGAAAGATGCTTTTCATTGGTCTACAAAATCTCAACAGGCATTTGATTCACTCAAGACAACACTTACTCACGCACCTATGTTGGCACTTCCTAATTTTGCCAAACTTTTTATCCCTGTTACTTTACTCAATGATGACAAAAGACTGATAGTTCAACCATCAATTATATTGCACAGACGCAAGATTAAAAGAAATGGTGCTTGGTTGTCAGAGGTACTGATTTAGTGGAAAGAATTGCCTGAGAAAGAAGCTACATAGGAAGGGGAGCATGAAATTCAACGACTTTATCCTCACTTTGACCTTGAGGACAAGGTCAATTTCAATGAGGATGTATTGATACAAATAATAATATAATGGGGCCCAAAACTAAAAATTCACAGACCATGGAAAAAGTGAAGAGAAGCACTAGAACGGGCCAACGACCCAAGTGGCTAGAGAATTATACATGCTGAAGGGTAGGAGAAGGGACAGTGTGTGGAATGTGAGTTCTCCTCTCCTCTGTTATTGAGTTCTTCATTCTCTCATTTGTTATTCTAATTTCTTCCAGCATCATTTTTATTGTGATTCTCATTTCCAGGTGATATCAAAGATTCAGAAGAAGGATCAAATACTGATTGCTATAATATTTTTCGTTATTCCTTAGTTGTTGCTATAGAAACTGGTTTTATTCAAAGAACAGATATGAATAATATTGCACACATACTATTTGTTGGTATTTCCTGTTAATTTTAGATGATACAGATCGTATCAACATTGTGCAGTTTGTGGAGTTTTTGATGTCCTCTGGAATGCTTTGTAACAATGTCATTGAATGGATCACTTTTCATGGTACCTACAACTTTGGTATCTTTAGAAAGGAAATTTTTTACTACAATAATATATTTTTCAACATTAATTACTCAAATAAGATTCTTTCATCTTTATTTTTCTAAATAACATCATTTTCATGGTACTTACTATTTTGGGTATATTTAGAAAGGAAATTTTTAATTACAATAATATCCTTTTCAACATTAATTACTCAAATAAGATTCTTTCATCTTTATTTTTCTAAATAATATTATTTTCATGGTACCTACTATTTTGGGTATATTTAGAAAGGAAATTTTACTACAATAATATCCTTTTCAACATAAATAGTTTGTTATATATAGAAAATATTAATAATTTAACCAAAACTAAAACGTAGTCGGTGTATAAGATGAATTACACAGTCAGTCCTAAAAGATTAAACAGATACAGATTGTCCTGCCGCTTTCGCGTAAATTATTTCGAAATTATTTTAAAAATTACACACAATTTTTTTTCCTGTGTTTTAAGTGCCCTTGACTTTCACATCATTTCTTTAAAGCTTGTGTAGAAAGTATAACAAATAAGGCTTAAATATATTCTAAGTCAATATTAACTTTTTAGTTTAGGTAGTTTTTTTCGTTATTTTTAAATTTCTAATCTTTTTACTCCTTATTGTTAATTTGGTATTAAAAATATAAAATGTAAATTAAGATGATATACTTTTAAGTTAACAATAAATTTAAATAATGTATTTATTTTTGTGTACAAATAAGATAATTGCCTATATTTTATTTTTTTATGTTATGAACAATTGTATAATTTATTTCCAAATGTTAGTTGATTTGTATATCACTATATGCAAATTCAAGGAGATAGGGATGTAAGGTAGTTAAAATCAAGATTTTAATCCTAAATTGTAGGATATTAATATTATTTATGATTCAAATTACATATAACTAAAAAAAAATATGATTGCAATCAAGGTAACTAACTCTTTATCTTTTTTAATGAATTCAGTTTAAATTTAATTTTAATTAAAAAATAATATAATTAAAATTGTACCTTGATATGTGTGGAGTTAGCCTAGACACCACCCAACTAAAGTTATTGTAATTAAAATTTAAAATAAATTTTAAATCCAATTAAGAATTAATAGTTTTTTTGTTACACCATTCACATTCTTGGTAGAAGACCAATTTTAATTTCAACTAAAATAAAACCATCAGTCTATTAAAATTAAAGCATTACAAGAAAAATGACATTTTCTTCTTGATAGGAGATGAGTTTCAATTTCAATTAAAATAAAACCACCATCCAATTAAAAATAATGCATTACAAGAAAACTAGTATTTACCTACAACAAAAATCAAGTTCATACCCTTCAGCATACATACACAAGTGACAACCACTACACTAACATTAACTTTGTGATCATATACTCATTATTTCTTCTTCTTATTATTATTAATTTTAATTAATATTAGGAAGTATAATATTAATAGTACTAAAATAATAATATTAATGGTCACAGGGGTGGCTCAAGGCCCAAGCAAGTAAAGCAACCGCTTTAGGCTTCAAGGTCTCCAAGGTCTCAAAGAGATTAATATGCTCTAGGCCTGAAGGCCTTAAAGGCCATAAAAAATTTTAATATGCTTTAGGCCTAAAGGCCTGAAAAGCCTAAAAAAAATTTAATACTCATTATTATAAAATAAAAAATATTTAATTTTAAAATTATACTAACAAAATTTCAATTAAAAATTTAAATATTTTAACTGACTTTCAGTTTTACATTGGTGCTATAATTGTTATTTAATGACTTTAAATTTATATTGGTACTATGAATACCTATTTAATAAATAATATTCTTGAAATTTTCATATAATAAATTAATAATATTTATAAAAAAATGAATACTAAAGCAATATTACTTATCAAAACTTTTTATTTATCTCTTCCCTATATTCCAAGGTATTAATATCATCTCTCTTTATATGTCCTATCATTGTCTAACTCTTCCACTTCTCTCCTTCTTTCCCCACTTATCTCCTTTCTTCCTTTCTCTCTCTTTGTTTCTTCCATAATATTATTTCAACTTGTTCAACCTTTTTTTTCCAATTTCAAATTTCTTTCATTTCATATTTCATCATTCTTACTATGCATTTATATGGGTGTCTTTACTTGGAGACTTTTGATTGAGGAAGAGATTGTGTTCACTTTTGTTCCTTTTGAGTACATCAATATTAGGTAAAAATAATATGAGATTGATCAATTGATCCCAATTTTTTTTATTTTTCATTATTATTTAATTAATCTTAAAATAATTTGTGCATATTCAAGGAAGAGAATTTAGAAGTTCCAATTATATTTAAAGACATACCAAACATAATACGATCAAGTTTATTGTCTTGACAATTAGGTTTTATCTTTTTAACTTAGACTTATTTTATATTCTTACAAGTTATATTCAGTGTGATATATATTATAATTAAGTTATTCAAAACTTCAAAAAAAAAAAAAAAGAAGAGTTGAACTTTTCTTTGAATCACAAAAAGGGGCTATGGATAAATTTATAAAAATAAACAAAAAAATGGATTAGAAGGTGAGTCTTCTTTGAATGAAGAACATAACAATATAAATTTAGGTGAAGATATCAATATAAGTATAAGTGAAGGCAATAATAAAGTAGTGAACGAAGATAATAATTTTAATAATTTTGATTCTCAAACTCAGGATAATAATTTTAATTCTCAAACTCATGATAGTAATTCTAATTTACAAACTCAGGATAACGAGAATGAAATTACAAGACAAAATGATTTTAATATTAAACAATGTCTCAACAAAGATTAAACGGATTAGTTTTATTGTGTATTGAAAAAGATTTTTTAAATGAAATTAATAGATAATTTTGCATCACAAAAAGCTCAAAAAAGAAATTTTAGATCAAAATATCATAATTTTAATTATTTTATTAATTTAAAAAAAGACCTCATTTTTTTATTTGTTTTAGGCCTCCTAAAGCTTTGAGCCCTACTGAATGGTCATATTAATATTAATTGTGATAATATTATTAATTATAATAATAATATTAATAAATATAATATCAAAAGTAATATTAATAATATAATATTAATAATATAATATTAATAATATTAATATTATTATTATTAATAACATTACTATTAATAATAATAATATTATTATTATTATTAATGATATTAAAAATAATAATAATAATATTAACTGTAATAATAATAAAATTAATAAGAATAATATTAAATATAATAATAATAATATTAAATATAATAATAATATTAGTTATATAAGTTAATAATAATATCATAAATAATAATATGAA
>Ga0209489_105900_pt1 | contig 20491 bp, 17 predicted proteins | sample SiratrowhiteBW_FD_187527 | JGI IMG/M metagenome (GOLD analysis project Ga0209489, IMG submission 187527) | Root nodule microbial communities of legume samples collected from California, USA - Siratro white BW (SPAdes) (version 2) | ecosystem: Host-associated > Plants > Roots > Nodule | place...
ATATATATTCTAAGTTATATTTTTTTTAATGAATTACTTATAAAAATTATAAAATTATCTATACAACCATATAAAAGAGGATACAACATTATACTTTAAAGTAATACAAATAATTAAATAAATAATCGAATAACTTCTTTTTATTAGATATATTATTTAATAAATTTTTTAATTAGAAAAATCTTATCCTTTAATAAATGAAAAATAATTTATTTATGCATTTAATAGATAAACAATTGAATAATTTTTTAATTTCGTTAGTATTATACAACTTTACCTTTAATAAATAAATAATAATAATTTATTTATTTGTCTAATAAAATAATTAATTAAATAACTTTTCTTTATTAGAATATATTTTAATTGAACAATTTTATCTTTAAATAAATAAAAAATAATTTATTTATTTCTTTAATAAAATAAATAATTTAATAATGTCTTATTCGGTATCTAAATATATTTGAAAAAATATTACTTAACTAAAGAAGATGGATTTAATATCATCTAAATCTTTACCCACTCGAGTAATCACTGTAGAGTTCGAATAACACGATCAATTCGAAATTAGTTGTTTTTACAACGTTCAACATTTCATAATACGATAATCATTTGTCAAGTTCAAACGTTTATAAATATAACCTCACCACTTAGGGAACATCACTTAGGTTTTGTTTTGTTGGGGGAGTAGATTTGAGGAAATAGATTTGAAGGAATTTGAGTGAATTGTGTGTGGATGGTAGGGTTGTTTGGATTAATGGATAGATGGTAAGATTTGAAGGAATTTGAGGGAAATGGTTATGAAAGTTTGAGAATTTTGATTGATGTTATAGATTTGTTTTTATTTAATATATTTATGAAATTACTAATTGACCCTTGTGGAATAAGATGGTAAAAAATTGAAATGAATTGGATTAAATTGATTTTAATATAAAAAATATAGAAACTGAATCAACTTAATTGGATATTTCTTAGTAGGTTGATAATGATTTTATCTCACCCAACGAGTGAACATCCTTATCATTAATACTTATCATAACTATCTTTGTGTTAACTTGAACTTTGGAAAATCTTTTAATTCCACATGACTAAAGCTCGGCCAGCTCAAAGTCAACCCCATAACACCTTTAAAGATTCCAACTTGATTTTTGATAAGAACATTTTCCCATAACATAATATATATCGTACTTACCAGAAGTCAAATAAATGCCTCTATTTCTACACATCGTGAGATGGACCAGTCATCCCTTGAAGCCTCAAAGCTCATATGGAGATCATCCTCCAAACCAGTGTGCAAGACGCCATAGTTGACTGACTTGACAAGGTGTACGCTCAACATGAATTGCAGACACAACATATGCTCAATGTGGGGAATTTGTAGGCTCATCCAAAGGAGCTAGCTACATTGTAACAAGATCGATCCAAACACCGATACCGGTAAGATCTACTATCGAAAATTCACAAGCTTAATGTTTCAAACAAATCGTTGAATACTAATCTACTCGTTGCCGCGATTTCCCACTCTTTACTCCCGATTTGTAGCTTGGTTTGCTGACAGCAAGCTTATGGTCGCCTATTCGACATCTCTTCAACACTCATTTAAGAAAAAATTGAGCCTTTGAGACAATACATGGCTCAGTTTTCTAAAGCCTCTTTGAACATTCCAAATTTACATTCAGCCGTCACAATGCACTCATTATTAGCTTACGTCCAAGCCCTTCCCTGGACACATTGTAAGCTAGCGCTCCTAAGAACATGGATGTGTTATGTGTCCGAGCTACCAGTACGTCAGCATTGATGAGAATGTGAAGGCCAGAAAGAGAGCATGGGCTCCTACTTCAATAATTGCCTCTTCAGGTTTCAAGAAGAGACATGTAGGCAAGTTTCAAACTTGCACTAATGCTAGTTGAGATGATTTTCCAATAAGCATTCAATCTCGAGCTTGTCACTCCTACCAAAATGTGTAGTTATCACCAAAATCAGGGGTACACTATGTGCACAAAGGTCTGCGACCTTACTGAGGAACTTATTTGCTCAGGTGCCTTGCCTTGATTTGTTTAACACAGTCAGTATGGGCGAGATCGAGGACATGGAGCCCGAACCTTGACAATTTGGTATATTTTGATGGAGGTTGACACATCATACAATGTGCTTATCGATCATAGAACTTTAAACCAACTTGGGGTCATCGTCTCGACACATCACATGGTCATGAAGTTCCTCATGGAAGATGACTTGATTTTCACATTAAAGGCGAACCAAATACACCTCGACAATGTTACGATCAAAGTCTCAAGGTCAGCTCGTACTCAGTAAAAATGTCATCTAGTGACGAAATGACTCTGATGAAGATTGGAATGTTGACACTACCCAACAATGTCATAATGTTGAAGTGCTCAACACTCCCCTTGGGCAGACCTTGATGGTGAGGTAGACCTTGATCCTAGATAGAGTTTGAGGATAATCATCCTACTTTTGATGAGCCCATGATCCAGATGCGACTCGACTTACAACCCAAACAGTGTATTAGAGTAGGTAAAACTGTCAACTGACTGTTGAGAAATGAGATCGAGCATGCCCTAGTCATCAATGTCGATATATTTGCATGGAGGCCCCACAAATATGCTAGCGATTGATCCAGATTTCATGTGTCACAAGCTTTGCATTATCCTTTAGGCAAGACTAGTTGCTCAAAGGAAACGAAAACTTAAGCAAGACCAGTTGTCTTAATTTTTTTTTCTTTCTTTTGTTGTTCTGTTTCATTTTTATTATTGTTTGAAATCAACATGAATGATTTGGAATGTACAAAACCTAGAGTTTTAAGTAATTGGTATCTCCTTGGTCAAATTAGAGTCATGCTTGCATTACATAATTTCTTTTCTAAGAATATTACACCTACGAGTTAAATAGAAGTTAAATAGTCATCTCCTTATCCTTACTTTTTTTTTTAAACTAAATGTCAATTGTAGTTTGTTAGGTGACCAAGTTAGTTGAGTTTTTCCGAATTAATTCATGATAATAGTGGTAATTGGTTATTGGATTTCTTTGGTTCATGTGACATCTCATGGAAGTTGAATGTAGTGTTGTTGGCTATACTACATGACCTTCCTCTCTAGCTTGGGAAAGAAGTTATGTAAGGTGTAGATTGAATCTGGTTTAAGAGAGTCTTAGATCTTGTTAGTCATGAGGTTCATGTTAATGCAACTTTGATTTTTTATATTCATTAAATTATATCATTAGACTAAAATGTTAATTTATGTTATACATACTTTGAACAATATTCTTGGACTGACCAACTAACTAAACATGGAACATATTCAAACCATCTATTACTTTCTTTGAGTTTTGTTTGCCTTAACTAAATAACTAATTTCAATTTTTCATTTAAGATGTATCCATAATCTCCTCAAGAAGTCATTCATGATGGTAAAAAAAATAAGGCTCTCTTCATAATTTTAGGTTTGTGTCAGACTCAAATATCTACGTGAATATACTCAAATAGTCTACTGGACACATCCTATTAATCTTAAACTTTAATCTATTAGATTTGCTCAATATACACTAGTCACAGAACTTTAGCTTCACTAGATCATTACCATGCAACAAGTTTTGCTTGTCTAACTCCATCAAACCTCTTCCACTCACATATCCCAACTTAGAGGCTACATGTTCTCCTTATCTTCAATGGTTTGACTAGACATGAAAGCATGTACAATCACAATTGAGTCATAAAAGTGTAAAGACCATTTCTTTTGACTCTTTTAACAAATTGTAAATGTTTTATTTGAATTTTTTATTGTACCATTCAATCTTAGTTAAAAGATCTGGAAGATTGAACATGTTAATTAACAAATAATTCATCTTAAGCTCTGAAACATACCTCAAATCCTACAACATTGTCTAGTTGTTAAAGATATTTAATTTGACCAACTTCATACCATGTAAATTATGAGCTTTATTGTTTCTTAGAAGAACTACACCTCTTTTAATTCTAAGGTTTAAAAGCATTTGTTTACAAGACACATGTGATAAGTGCAATTTGAGTCCATGATCCAACTCCTCTGTGTGTCTGAAACCGATGTCATTAACACCATTGTAGATTCATAACTATTAGACACAACCACAAGGTCTACAAACTATATAGAAAAATAAGATTTTGTTCCTCTCTAATTTTTTTCCTTCTTTACATAATTTTTCTTACAATGGTCTCTCTTATGCTAATTGTAACACTGAGGCCTTTTTTCTGCTCTATCACCTAATGATTACTTAAACTTCTTGAAGCCTATCTTATTATATTCTTGAATTTTTTCTAACTCTTTAGTCTTAATTGATGTATGAATCTTTTCCAAAGTAATAGCTTGTTCTTCCCAAACATCAAAACTCCCTTAAAGTGCTCAAACTTTTTATATAAAACATTATGAAAAAGTAAAGCCTTATCTTTATCATGTTGTTTCACTTCAATATTGTTAACATTATCAATAATCTTATTACAATATGTTGCAAGTCGTTATTTTATTGATGTTCTTGATTTTGTCATCTTCAAGAAATACAATTATTACATCAAAAGAGTCTACGTGCAAGAGATTTCATTGTATATAATAACTTAAACTTCATCCACATTATTGTAACAATGTTCTCTTTTATAACTTCCCTTGATACCTTATCGCTAAGATATAAGATTATAACATTCTATGATTGTGACTTTGTTAATCATATCAATTTTTCTTCTTTCGGGGAAAAGATGACTTGTTTACCTCATCCTTTATTGTTTCAACACAACATTTTTTGTTTATAACCCAAGTCATTATCTCTATAACATATTTTGAAATTAAACCTGATTATCATATTTCAAATATTGTTCTTCTTGGATTTCTTTATACAATAAAAACAGAGAACATGAAAACAAAAGGTTACCACTATTGTGTTAAATAACACTATAATACTAGGATCATGCAACAAAACAACGTGTATCAAGTAACAAAAAACTATTAAGATATTATAGAATATACCATGTATGTGTTAGTAAACAGTCAATCTACAATATTAGTAAACGATATTTCTAGATTCTTCTTCAAATAGTCTCCTGGATTATTCTTCGAACAATCTTATTTGAAGTCATATTCACAGTTATCGTAAGATAAGTATGTAAGAAATAAATAAATATATTTCATAAGGTGACTCATGTGAAATATAATTATGGGTCTAAATGTGATTTAATAAAATAAAAAGACCTATTAGTAATTATGAGAGATTATTTACTTTGTAAATACTGATAGTAATCAACTCTATGGATGTTGGTTATAAAAATAAAGTAGGGTTTTGTCTCTGCAATGTGAGGGTTCTCCACAATTAACCATCAAGAAAGTGTGTGGGAGAGAAGAGCAATTGAAAGAGATAGATTGGCAAAAGGAGATTGAATCAACTTGAATCTCTCTTACTATCTTATATTATATGAGAATTATAGATTTTATGATCATGTGAAATGTTTATGATTGATCGAATAAAATTATGATTGAACTTACATGTGGTATCAGAACACGGTTGTTTAAATCTGTGATTCTCTATTATTGATAATTTTCCCAATTTAATGAACTTTAATTTCAAATAAAATTATAAAAGAATTATGAATGTATGGTAATTAAATTACCTTAAATTAGGGTTTATGAGTGTGGGAAAATTATTGACTATATTTATTGTTACATGCTTAACGTTGTTCACACCTAAAAAGCATTATTGTTTGGTTTCGTTGAAATTTCAATAATATTTGTAAGAAACTGTGTTGGCTGAAATACAAGAGGGGAGGGGGGGGGGTGAATTAGATTTCAAAATCTTTTTCAAAACTATTTTATCTTTTCAAAAAATGCAAGTCAGTTTGATAAACTGGATCTTTATTGACTTTACTGAGCAGAGCAGTAGAATGAATCAGTAAACAGAATACAATCAAGTTACAGTACAATGTAGCAAACCAAACAGTTTTATCAGGATCCAAATGTAAGTACGGAAGCGATTTAGTTTACTACACAGAAACAGACAGAAGTTAACTACACAGAATGAACTGATCAACTTCGATTCAATTAACAGTTCAAATTATTATGAACCAAACAAAATAAGAATTCTTTTTTATGAAAGAAACAATTATTAAAAGATGTTTAAGTCTTAAATCAATTATAGTTCAGTTATAGATTTTGAAAACAGTTTATACAGTGAACCAGTCAATTAAATCAGTGATCAAGAAGGAGAAAGAAGATTTAAGAACATAAAGGTTTTTATACTGGTTCACCTACCAAACGGGCTACGTCCAGTCCCTCACACTCAGTAAGGATTTCACTAAAAATGATCAACTGATCAAGCTTACAACACTTGCCTACAGCAAGAATACACTGCACTCGCAGCAACCACTGCTTAACCTACAGCAGACCAAGAAACCACACAGAGTCCGCTGTGCGTTCCAAGAACTCCCTTGCTGAAACCCATAGCAAGTCACAGTTATACAGAATCCACTGTATAACCCAGAAACGTCTCACTGCCCGTCGCAGTAGACCACTGCTGAACCCACATCAAAACATGAAACCACACAGAAACCCACTGTGTGTTTGAAGAACACCCTTGCTGACACCTACAATAAGTCACAGTTATATAGAACCCACTATATAACTAAGAAACGCCTCACACTGCACCCCGCAGTAGGCGAACCACCAATACAGTCTAACTGTACCACAAATTACACCCCAGTAATTCAAGAACGCAGTAGCAATTTCAATACAGTGAAGGATTAACACAGAAATTAACTAACTCAAGCAACTCTATACAACATATTAGAAATGTAAGAAGAAACAGGTATAAAGTGCTTAGGCTGAGGTCATATCAATGATGTAGAAATGTGCAGTCAGTTTTGTCAGCACCTAATGTCGTCCGGTTGAATAAATTTTAAAAAAAATGAAAATATTTCTAATTGTTTTTAAAGAAAATTCAAAAAGAAAAGTTTTAATTAAATTAGATTTTTTTTTGTAAAGATGTGTTTCTATCAATTTTAAGAAAAAAAAAAACTTAAGATTCATCTTTAAATCTTTTGTTTGCTTAGACTTATTTTCTCTTATTTTCAAAATTATAATAATAATAACAACAAAACACAAAATTGTGGATCTATGGAAATTGCCACCTCTGGGGTCAGCCTTCATCACTTTTCACACCCCTAACGTCAAAGCCCAAGCCCTTTTTCTATTCCCACACCACCTTTTTTTTCGTCAGCACCTATTGGGCCCCCGAGATGGTGTTTACCACTCCTCACAGCCCACCGTAGGTTCAAATGCGACAAAATGCCTCTTACAGCAAAAAGCCCCTGCTCCACTATCTCCCACCCGACAAAGACGTTTTGTCTCCCTGCAGAAAGCTGTTCCTGGTCTCCTCTGCAGCACAAAAATTTTCTGAGGCAATATTCCTTTTTGTCGTTAAGCACCGTTCTGACTTGAGGCACGCGAACGGACACTTGGCTCTCGAGGGATTAACAGAGGAGACAACATTGGCTCGGGGACAACACACTTTACGACTTCATTTTTGGAGGGAGCCGTTTTGAGAAAAGAAGCAGCCTACACCTTCACGGGGACCTCTTACAGAAACACACAGATCATCCCATACTCTTCCTTTGGTGCCCGAAGACTCCAGGCAAGAAGCCATTACGGGGAGCAGACTAGAAGCGCTATCTACGAAAATTAAAAAAAAAACAAGGTATCAAGTTTCTTTCCTTCGGTGATTACGTGCGAAATGTGTTTTTTCGTTTTGTTGTTTCATTAAGCTTCTACATCATGAATTGTTGCCATGCATTCATCATTCTTGAAAACTGAAACAATGAGATGAAACGTTCCCCAACAAAACCACTCACACTTACACAACATTCTTCACAAATGCAAACACAAACACCATCTTATCTTCTTCAACCCTTTGCACGCAAAGTCCAAGCTTAACCCTCTTCAGTCCCACACAACTCTTTTTCTCCCATGTTGAACACTTGGGCTTCTAACAACAATGTTTTCCTCATGCCTCTGCCACCACCCGTAACCATCCGAAACTTCCCTGCCACCTCCAGCGTATCATCAAGCCACCATCTTCTCCACTCTTCCCCAACCTCTCTTTTCCTTGCCTCACGAACCCACAGAACCCAATTTCACCACCCTAGCAGTACACATTCACCTTCGCAAGCTAAGCTTTGCTCGCAAACGTCATCAAGCCATCTTCCACAGCACTCTCTGGTGCTTCCTATCATGTCTCACCATGTTCTTCATCATTCCTCCCTCACCACCACTATCAACTCATTGGCACCTTTACCATGCCGTTCAACCCTAGCCACGACGTTAACACTTGCCATCAACACCACCCTTTTACCACCAACCTCTCTTTCTCAACCTTTAAAACCCTTAACCCACTAAGGGAAGCCGCCATGCCCTCCAACTCAAGCCTCGACAAAAGTGCACCCCCCCAACGCGTCCTCCATCACCATAACGCCTTCCTCACTCCTCTGCAGCCATTGCCACCATAGCAGCGCCACTTCACCACCAACTCATGCCACTATTACCCGCATTACCTTCCTTTACTTCCATCCGAACCTTGTTCTTCCTTCACTGTGCTTCCAAACCACCAAACTCCCCTTGCCTCACTAAATCACCGTCATGCACCCCCATAAATCCACCGAGAACTCTGGCTCCTCCACTCCCTCAAGCTCCAAACCTCATCTCCGTCAACCTCCAACCCTCGCTTTAGTCACCAACCCATTGAATGCTCCCTACATCGTGCCCAAGAAAAAGAAACTTTAAGTACACATGCCACCGTCGTTGCCTAGTTTTCCCTGTCACTCAAAACAGCACCTCCCAATAATCACCATGCAACCACTTTCCCCCCACACCTTCCATCAAGCCATCATCCTCTCCGCCAACACTCCCTCCATCCTCACCGTTCCCACCAATGCCTCGTTACCATCATTGCCCCCACCAAAGCCTCCATTAAACATGACAGAATGCACAAGGCTGCCGTCGGCGTGACAGTGGCTGTAACACAGCCCCTCATCCGTTCCAAACAGCCACCACCATGCACCTCTAAACCGTCATGCCTCACGACGTCTTCCTCTTTACACCACCCACTCACTCTTTACTCACGCCATATTCCTTTCACGCACTTCCGACGCACCACAAAGCCTCCCAAACCCCCTATAGTCGTGGTCACTACGAAACCTCCATGCTAACAGAGAAAAAAAACCTCACCGTTGCTCCCTCTCTTTCTCCCTTATTCTTAGTAAAACTTAGTTTTTGGGCATTAAAACTTAGTTTTTGGGCATTAAAAAAAATACAGCAGGGTGTTTGGGCTTAACCCAATTTAGTTGTTGACGTATTAGGATAAAAAAAAGAATAAAGTGGAAAGTGCAGTGACTTTTGAGTACAATTATATATTAAAAAAAGATTGATTTGAAAGCGAAAGTGGAAAAGAATAGGTGCAGGGGCTGTTTCAACCACTTTGGCATTTAATAGTGTAATAAAAATCTTGAATAAAGTGTATATAAGAGGTACATAGGGCACGTGGTTGGTTGAAAAAAGCTAAGTTAGTTTGATGTGTTGGCACCCATCGATTAGAATAGAATTTGGTTTATTATAAATGAGTTGAGCGTTGTAATTTCTTTTTTTTTACTTTATTTCATTTTCTAATAAATTTTATATTTTATTAAAAAATATATTGAAGTTAAATATTATTCTTTTTTCTTCCTTTTGTAGTATTTTATTTAAATAAATTTTTGATTGATTCTCTAAATGGTTACATACGTCATATGATATTTTATTAAAAATAATTCGTTCCTTAATTGACCACTCGTGTCATATGGGAATTAATTAGGAAAACTTTAATTTCATTTGGAATATCAAAGGGTCATACGCGTCAAGAGATATCCAAAATGAAGTTTAATTAAAAAAAACACTAATTCGTCTAAAATTAAAAATATATCAAAAAAATCTTCAAAACTAAAAATATCAAATTCTCAAACAAACAATTTTCAAAAATAGAACTACGTAACCCTGATTCTCCATGGAGATACGTAGGAGCGAGGTTAAACCTTGTCGGGCCCCTTTCAAAATAAAAAATGTTTTGTTTGCTTTTATTTCTGTTTTTCGTGAAAAATAAATATTTCAAAAATTACACTCATTTCGTTTTATTCAGTTAAAGGTACCGTCTCAAGACGGGCACCGTTGGGGCTAATACCTTCCCCATGCGTAACCGACTCCCGGACTTGTAATTCGGTTTTCACAGATCAGTCTTATCCTTGTTTTCTTAGGTTTTCCATAGTTTTCCATGAAAACTATGGTGGCGACTCCCCTCTTTTAAAATTAAAATTATTTGTTTTTTCGGATCGCCGTCCTCGTCGTGACCCCGATTGCGACAAGTTTTCAAAGCTCCAGCAGAATGCAGAAAACTAGTTCTTGATGAATTCTTTGAAAACTTCAAAATGATCTTGATCTCAAAAAGGTGACAGCGTTTTCTCTCAAATCAAATCAGTGTAGTATGTATTAAAGATTCTCTACCTTGTTCTCTTTTGAAACGCACCAGCTATTTATAAACAGCTGTAGTGACACCTGTCAAACTTTAGTTGATTGATTTGACATTCAGTCGACTAAATTTTAAAAGACAGTTAAAATGGTTTATCAGAATCTGAAATCTATTTTGAATGATTTTTAAAAGCTTGCTAAAGCCAATTTTCTCAGTAGAGCTTATCAATGATCAGCACATTCATCATCACAGATTTAACCTTAATATAGATACACCAACACCACCTAAAGCCTAGACCCAAAACACCAAACTCCATGCAAACTCCATCATCTTCACTTGGCAGCACTTGGTCTTGACTTGGTCAACATGACTGGTTGCTCCAAATAAACTCAGCAGCTTTAGTTGTAGTTGGTTTGGCTTCATCAAATCAATATAGCAACTCCTGGTGCTAACAATCTCCCTCAATTTGATGAAGACAAACAATGGTGCTTTGTGTTGTCTAGTTCAAACTTGTAATAACTGAACTCAATAGTAGTAGATTAGCAATCTGTATTAAGAACAAGTTCAGTAAAAAGTTTCCAATAAATTGATCGAACTGTAATCCATTAGATTTCAACCAGTCTCGTGCTCAAACCAGTTTTGATCAACAATTCTGCATTTATGCAATTGCTCCCCCATAATTCGGTAACTCCTCCATAATCCATTGCCTCGATCACAGTTTTAAAGAATGAAAAGAAACTAGGATTAGCATAAACATAGTACTTCCAAATTTCATTCATATAAAACAGTGTTACATTTCGGGCAACAGAATATGAGTGACTTAATCAACCGAATAAACAATACACTGAGTAAACATAACTATTCCTAGAGCAATTCGATCATGCTAAATAAACCAACAGTTACAACATTAGCAAATCAGCAGAAGTACAAACAGCAAACTAGCATACTAAACATAACACAGGCATAACAACACACAAACAGCCAAACACAAAACAACACACAACCTAAGCTTCTCCCCAACACAACCAGACATATAGCCTAAACAACGAACACATCCAGTATAAACTTCTCCCCCATTGTCTTCAACAAATGGAGAGAGATAACCACTTAATTATGCAATGTATGGGCTACTCGTCTGGTGGGAAGAATAAAGTCCCAATCTTGGACTGAATATCATCAACTTGGGTCTCAATCAGTTGGAAGTGTGTCCGGCAGTACTCATGATGAACACGGTGTTGGTCCTGCATATTGTTCAGTTGGTTGAACATCCTTTGTTCAAACCCAGCAAAATAATCTTGTCCAGCAGCAACAATAGGTGTTTCAGTCGCCATTCTAGCTTGATCATGTTCCATATCAGCTTCATCAGCTTCATCGTCAGATTCTTCAGAATCTCATTCAGTTGATTCTTCCTCATTATCATCATCAGTTGTTCCTTCATCAGCCTTAGATACCCATTTCTTGTTTTTCAGTTTCACCAGCCCGATCTTGGTTAAATTTGCTGTGGAGATCTGATTCACTGCCTTGACTTCCTCAACAATCTCGTCCTCAACATCAATCTCAAAGTAATCAATAAACTTTGATAACATTGTCACATAGGGATGCGATACTCTAACTTCTTGCCCACTTTGAACAAGTGATCACGGATAACTTAAATCCAGTTGACTCTGATTTTAGACGTGATGCAGTACATAAGAATCAGGTCTTTCTCAGTCAAGGTAGCATGATTGAAGCCTCTGGGTGTGAGTATCTAGATGACAATGTAGGCCAGAATTCTGGGTATTGCTGCTAAACCACCAACATTGTAAGTTCTGGATAAAGAGGACTGATCTCTAAGGCAATATTTGTAAAACTGCACCTTGTTGAAACCTCCTAGATCAGCAGAATTTCCTTTGGTTAGCTCCTTTATTATTCAAGCCTGTGACATTCATCCAAACTTCCTCATTGATAGCAAAGTCGATTCCTTTCACCTGTGAGTATACACACTCATCATCATACCACATGTTTGTTAGAAACACCTTAACCAAATCTGGATAAGTATTTCCAGTCAGGTTCAGGAATTGGTCCAGTTTCTGAAATTTCAGCATACTTTTTACTTCAATCAATTTTTCTTCTTTAAGCTAATCTAGGCTTAACATCTTTGGAGAAATGATTATCTTCGTGCTGTAGAGCTTGTAGTAGTCGTCTATGCTTTCCTGGTTTCCGCAGAACCACCTTTCAAGATAGTCACTCTCTTTTAGTTCATCTGAACCAGCACTCTTGACTACAGCCAGCTTTGTTCTCTTTCTCGGGTTGGATGATGAAGCCATTTCGAATGCACTGATTTGAGACAGAATGGATTCCCACACAGAACAAGTAGTATTCGTGAAGTGGTGTGTGAATGTATGCATGTTCAGCTAGCAATATAAAGGCAGATTAATGCACTACACCCTAAAGCACAGATTGACAATACACTGCACAATATCAAATCCCAATGGATTGAGATACTACAAGCTATCAGTATTCTAACAGACTGGGATACTTAGCTTTGTAGAGATTCCCTCAAAAACAGATTTTGCTTGTTGACTGCCAATACTTCAGCACCACGTGGAGTTCTGGAAACTCTCTCTCTTCACATGGTGAGCGTCACCTTGGTCAATTTTGTCTTATTCGGTCAACAAATCACTGTTTTGCAATGGTCTTGGTTCCAATCTAACTGATTCAGTTACACAACCCCATTCTAGTTGGATTTCAACTCTCGTCCAGTTTCACATGCATTCAACATTTCCATTTAAATCAGTTATGATTTATCCAGAAAAAATATTACAAAATTGAATCCTGTGCAGTGAACTGTGAAGTGCCACGAAGAAAAGAAAAACAAACTGCTAATAGAGCATATGATTTAAATGATTCACAGCACATGTTTGATATCCAGTATACCCAGTTCATTCCTCAAAAAATTAAATCTTTCTTTACTCAAGGGTTTTGTAAACAGATCAGCAAGTTGATTCTCAGTACTAACAAACTGAATTTCACAATCTCCATTAGTGACATGGTCTCTAATGAAATGATGGCGAATTTCAATATGTTTGGTCCTGAAATGTTGAACTGGATTCTTTGTAAGATTAATGACACTGGTGTTATCACATAATAATGGAATTTTAGACAAGTTAAGGCCAAAATCACTTAACTGCTGTTTCATCCACAAGGTTTGCGCACAGCAGCTTCCAGCTGCAATGTATTCAGCTTCAGCAGTTGACAATGCCACACACGCTTGTTTCTTGCTGTTCCATGAAACTAAACTTGATCCAGCAAGTGGCATGTCCCACTACTGCTTTTCCTGTCTATTTTGCAACCTACTAAATTCAGAGATACATCAGCAGGATACCCCGACAGTTGTAGTTCCCTGTAGGTATTTCAGAATTCTCTTTGCTGTAGTGAAGTGCGACTCCTTAGGATTGGATTAAAATCTAGCGCAGAGACACACACTGAACATGATATCTAATCTACTGGAAGTAAGATAGAGCAATGATCCAATTAATCCTCTGAATTTAGTCTGATCCACATTGGCTCCTTTCTCATCTGAATCCAAATAATAATTAGTTGCCATAGGTGTTACACTTTCTTTACAGCTTTCCATATTGAACGTTTTCAGCAACTCCTTGCAGTACTTGGTTTGACTTAGAAAAGTTCCATGATTCAGTTGCTTGATCTGCAATCCAAGGAAGTAATTAAGCTCGCCCATCATGGACATTTCAAACTCTCCCTGCATAGCTGCAACAAACTGCTTGCACAGATTCTCATTAGTGGATCCACAGATAATATCATCTACATAGACTTGAACTAGAATAATATCAGAACATGCTTTCTTAATAAACAGATCTATTTTGCCTCTCTCATATGAATGAGATAGCAAGAAACTGCTCAACCTTTCATACCACTGTCTAGGTGCTTGCTTCAATCCATACAGTGCTTTCTTTAGCTTGAAAACATGATTGGGATGCTTATGATCTTCAAAACCCTGAGGTTGACTAACATACACCTCTTCATCTATATAGCCATTAAGAAATGCACTCTTGACATCCATTTGGTGCAATTTGAATCTGTTCATGCTTGCGTAGGCTAGCAACAATCTCACGGCCTCAAGTCTTGCCACTGGTGCATAGGTTTCTCCATAATCAATACATTCTTCCTGATTGTAACCCTTTCCCACCAATCTAGCTTTGTTTCTCACGATAACACCATGTTCATCTAACTTGTTCTTGAACACCCACTTGGTGCCAATGACATTCATCCCACTGGTTCTTGGAACAAGTGTCCAGACCTCATTCCTGGCAAATTGGTTTAGTTCTTCGTGCATAGCAATTATCCAACTGTTGTCTTCCAGTGCGTCAACTACAGTCTTTGGTTCAGTTTGTGAAACAAAAGCCATATGTTCACAGAATTGATTCAGTGCACTTCTGGTTGAAACTCCTTTCTGCACCTGGCCAATTGCATTATCCAATGACAAATTCCTAGGAACTCTCCACTCCTTAGGCAGTTTTGAACGGATCCTGTCAGTAACACCTCCTTGTTCAGCAGATTGATCTTCTGGTTCTGTTGACTGAATTTCTAGTAGCACATTGGTTTCTTCAGTCTTATTTTCCAGTTCAGTTCCAGCTTGTTGAATAATTGGAATTTCGTCATCTGCATATTTCTTAGATCTTTTCCTGCATAACTTGGTTAGTTTCATCAAAATTCACATGTACAAATTCTTCTACCAGCATAGTCCTATTGTTATAGACACAATAAGCATGACCATGTTGTGAGTAACCCAGAAAAATACCTTCATCAGACTTGGAGTCAAACTTACCCAGGTTGTCCTTACCATTATTAAGCATGAAGCACTTACAGCCAATACCTTTAGGTGAGACAGATTCGGTTTTCTTCCTCTGAACAGTTCATATGGAGTTTTCTTCAGTATGGGTCTGATTAGCACTCTATTTAGTACATAGCACGCTGTGGTGACAGCATCTGCCCAGAAGTATTTGGGTAGTCTAGTCTCGTTCAACATCGTTCTGGCCAGTTCCTCCAAGGATCCGTTTTTCCTTTCTACAACTCCATTCTGTTGTGGAGTTCTTGGTGCTGAAAAGTTGTGCTTGATTCCCAGCTTACTGCAGAATTTTTCAAACTTCTCATTCTGGAATTCTCTGTCATGATCTGATTTGATAGACACCATGCTGCTGTTTTTCTCATTCTGTACAGCTTTGGCAAAATTCTTAAACACATGGTAAGTCTCATCTTTGGTGGCAATGAAAAATGTCCAAGTGAACCTAGAATAGTCATCAACAATAACAAGACCATAGTAGTTCCCTCCTAGGCTCATAGTTCTAGAGGGACCGAATAAATCCATGTGCAGCAGCTCAAGTGGTCTAGTTGTTGAAACAACATCAATCGGTTTAAAAGAGCTTTTAGTTTGCTTACCCATTTGGCATGCTTCACACAGTTTGTTATCTCAAACTTAAGCTTAGGAAGACCAATTACAATATCCTTAGATGCAATCCTATTTAGGTGATGCATGTGAATGTGTGCAAGTCTTCTATGCCACAACCAAGATTCATCATCTCGTGATAGTAAACAGTTCATACTAGGAATGATGCTTGAGACATTAAGCATGTAAACATTACTTACTCTTTTACCTACAAGAACTGTTTCAGTAGATTATGAGTCTGCTATAGTGCATTACTTTGGTTCAAATGTGATCTTGTAACCACGATCACACAGTTGACTGATACTCAGCAGACTATGTTTCAGACCTTCTACCAGCAACACATCCTTTATGATCACTTTATTCTTGCTTCCTATATCACCAACACCAACTATCTTGCCTCGGTTATTGTCACCATATGTCACATATCCTGCAGATTTCCATTTGATATTAACCAATTGAGTTGAATCTCCTGTCATATTCTTTGAGCATCCACTGTCCAAATACCACATCAGCTTACTGGATGCCAAGCAGACCTGCAAAACAGATTAGAGTTGAGGTTTTGGTACCCAGTTAAATTTGGGTCCAGCAGTGTTAGATGTGCTTTTAGGCATCCACCTAACTAAACCTTTTGGCACTAAAAATCTTCTAAACTTACAGTCCTTGACAGAATGACCTTTTTCATGCAGTAGAAGTAGGTAATAGGCTGTGAAAACTGTTTAGTATTAGTTTCGAAAAAACTACTGTACTTTTTCTTTTTCCTTGGGAAATTGGGTTGATGTCCAATTCCAGCCTTTTCGAAAACACAATTCTGAGAGCCCATAATGGCATTCAGATTGGTTGTTCCCATAGTTAACTTTGAAGCAATTGTAATTAGGTAGTTCACCTTCTTTTGAAGAACTTCACAGTTTTCACAGTTTGCTGGCTTGCTGGAGTCTAAGTTACTAGAAGTTTTGTAGTGTTCAAGGTTAGTTTTCAGTCTTAAAACTTCATCTTCCAGTTCCTTAACTCTGGCTTCCAACCAATTGTTCATACCTTTCAATCTATTGTTGGAACGAGCCAACTTGTTTGCTTCCTCATGCGTCTCTTGAAACGCATTCAACAGTGAACTGTAATTTGTACTGTTAAAGGAAGTACTGGCATCTTCACTACTAACCTCAGAATTCTTTCCAGTCATGAAACATAGATTTGCTTCAATGTCTTCCTGTGAAGAGCTACTGGATGAAGATGCATTCTCTTCCCATGCAATGTATGCCTTTCTTCCTTTTCCAGCTTTGTAATTTTTCTTTTCAATGTTCTTTTCTTTGTTAGCCAGATTTGGACAGTCTGCTTTCACATGTCCCTGTTTGCCACAGCCATAACAGGTTAGCTTATTTGAATTTGAATAAGGTTTTCTAGTATACCTTTTAGATTGTTGATTCTTTGCCCTGCTCTTCAGCTTGATGAATTTCTGGAATTTCTTTGCCAGCAGACTGAGGTCTTCAGAATCACCATCTTCTTCTGAGTTATCCTCATTGGTTTCAATCTCAGCAACTTTTGATTTCAGTGCAAGGCTTTTGGATTTCTTTTCAGCAGATTCCATTTCCTTCAGCCTCGTCATCTCCAATTCATGCTCTCTCAGTTTACCAAACAATGCAGCTATTGTGAGAGTTGTCAAATCTCTGGTCTCTGAAATTGCTGTCACCTTGGGCTGCCAACTTCTATCCAAGCATTTGAGAATCTTGATGTTCAGCTCCTCTTTATCAAACTGCTTTCCCAGTCCGATCAGGTGATTAACTATATGAGTGAATCGATTTTGCACATCAGCAATTGATTCTCCTAGTTACATCCTGAATAACTCGTACTCCTGAATCAGCGCATGTTTTCTTGCCCGTTTCACATCATTCATGCCTTCATGAGTGACTTCCAGCACATCCCACATCTCCTTTGCAGAGCTGCATTGAGACACCCTGAAAAACTCATCCATATTCAAGGCAGAAGTTATAATGTTCTTGGCAATGCAATCATACTGCATACGCTTATTCTCTATATCAAACAGTTCATCAAAAGGTTTCACAGCAGACACACCATCAACAACATGCATAGGTACATGCGGTCCATTTACTATTGCATTCAAGATGCCTCTGTCAATAGACTCAATAAAGATCCTCATTCTGCCTTTCCAGAATTGGTAATTCACACCAGAAAACATTAGAGGTCTATTTATTGAAGCCCCCTCAGCAAAAGGTAAATGGTTTTCATCCATAGATCGAAAACTTGACTAAGATACAAGTCCTAGCTCTGATGCCAATTGTAAGAAACTGTGTTGGCTGAAATACAAAAGGGGGGTTGAATTGGATTTCAAAATCTTTTTCAAAACTATTTTATCTTTTCAGAAAATGCAAGTTGATAAACTGGATCTTTATTGACTTTACTGAGCAGAGTAGTAGAATGAATCAATAAACAGAATACAGTCGAGTCACAATACAATGCAGCAAACCAAACAGTTTTATCAGAATCTAAATGTAAGTACGGAAGCGATTTAGTTTACTACACAAAAACAGACAGAAGTTAACTACACAAAATGAACTGATCAACTTCGATTCAATTAACAGTTCAAATTATTATGAACCAAACAAAATAAGAATTCTTTTTATAAAAGAAACAATTATTAAAAGATGTTTAAGTCTTAAATCAATTATAGTTCAGTTATAGATTCTGAAAATAGTTTATACAGTGAACCAGTCAATTAAATCAGTGATCAAGAAGGAGAAAGAAGATTCAAGAACACAAAGGTTTTTATATGGGTCACCCACCAAATGGGCTACGTCCAGTCCCACACACTCAGTAAGGATTTCACTAAAAATGATCAACTGATCAAGTTTACAATACTTGCCTACAACAAGAATACACTGCACTCACAGCAACTACTGCTCAACCTACAGCAGACCAAGAAACCACACAGAGTCCACTGTGCGTTCCAAGAACTCCCTTGTAGAAACCCACAACAAGTCACAGTTATACAGAATCCACTGTATAACCTAGAAACGTCTCATTGCCCGTCGCAGTAGACCACTGCTGAACCCACACCAGAATAAGAAACCACACAGAAACCCACTGTGTGTTTCAAGAACACCCTTGCTGACACCTACTGCAAGTCACAGTTATACAAAACCCACTGTATAACCAAGAAACACCTCACCCTGCACCCCGCAGTAGGCGAACCACCAGTATAGTCTCACTTTACCACGAATTACACCCCAGTAATTCAAGAACACAATAGCAGTTTCAATACAGATGAAGGATTAACACAGAAATCAACTAACTCAAGCAACTCTATACAACAGATTAGAAATATAAGAAGAAACAGGTATAAAGTGCTTAGGCTGAGGTCAGATCAATGATGTAGAAATGTGTAGTCAGTTTCCAAAGCTCCGACAGAATGCAGAAAACCAGTTCTTGATGAATTCTTTGAAAACTTCAAAATGATCTTGATCTCAAAAAGGTAATAGCATTTTCTCTCAAATCAAATCAGTGTAGTATGTATGAAAAATTCTCTGTCTTGTTCTCTTTTGAAAACGCACCAGCTATTTATAAACAGCTACAGCTGTCAAACTTTAGTCGATTGATTCAACATTCAGTCGACTAAATTTTAAAAGACAGTTAAAATGGTTTATCAGAATCTGAAATTTGTTTTTAATGATTTTTAAAACCTTGTTAAAACCAATTTTCTCAGTAGAGCTTATCAATGATTAGCACATTCATCATCACAGATTTAACCTCAATCTAGACACACCAACTCCACCTAAAGCCTAGACCCAAAACACCAAACTCCATGCATCTTCACTTGGCAGCACTTGGTCTTGACTTGGTCAACATGGCTGGTTGCTCCAAATAAACTCAGGAGCTTTATTTGTAGTTGGTTTGGCTTCATCAAATCAATATAACAACTCCTGGTGCTAACAATATTAATGTTTTCTTAATTGATCTTGTAACATCTCATATTTTTCATATAATAGAAACTTTATTTCATAAAAATTTATATAATAAACTTGAATATAAAAATTCATACATTCCTCATGTATTTCAAATTATACTTTTCCACATAAGATTTAATAAAATATCTTTGTAAAATTACAAATAAAATAAAATGAAGCTTCTCCATCACAATTCACTGGGACTCACACCACCTGTCAAATTCTCTGCTCCCGTGTAATATACACAATCATCACAGTTTTAAAAACAAAACAAACAACACACAAAAAGAAGTGTAAGCTAGAGAGTTTTCAAAACAATATATATTTTCATAAATTGGATTTCTATCTCAACAAAACAACACAATTCAATCTTTCATAATTCATCTCACATCATACATACACTGACTCACAAACAAAGGTACTAGACTCTCTACTTCCGGAAGACTCATGCATTGAGTTAGACATCAAGAGGTGTGCACCTGTCATATACCACCTAACTGTTCCGAACAGTTTATTCCGATCGGGCTCATATTTCAAACCTCGGACCCCATATGCACAGGGTTAATCCATATGT
>Ga0209489_105903_pt1 | contig 20474 bp, 12 predicted proteins | sample SiratrowhiteBW_FD_187527 | JGI IMG/M metagenome (GOLD analysis project Ga0209489, IMG submission 187527) | Root nodule microbial communities of legume samples collected from California, USA - Siratro white BW (SPAdes) (version 2) | ecosystem: Host-associated > Plants > Roots > Nodule | place...
TATATATGAATGCCACAAAACAAAAACTTTAGTGCCTTAATATAACAACACAGAAATTTAATATAACAAAAATGATAAATAATAAAAGTAGTTTGATCAATGTTGATAATAGTTTCAAACATAAATATTTGATTAAGGTTCGGTACATACCTATAACGAGAGCATGCAACTTTTAAGATCAATAATAACTTTAGCAAACTAGATCTATCATTGAACACTTCCAAGCTCAGTAACCTAATCAAATTCAATGAAAAATATAGTTAGTTTTCGATTTTATCGATTTTTGGTTTGTCAATATAATATTAATGATATTATTAAAACTTGACGTCTTAATTCATTTTAAAATATGATAAATATTTTGAGATAAACTAAATATCTAAAGTGACATATAATAATAAACGTGGGAAGTAACACTCACTTTATTTATTTGCCTATCGACAAAAGAATTTGCTGGAAACTAGTGTATAAAAAGGTTACCACGTTCCAAAACAAGAAATTTCTTTAGAACATGGCATGGTGTATTTGGTGTACAAGTTCAATGTAACATCATGCACTTCCACCTAACCCTCACTGTCCAAAATAAGATATATATATATATATATATATATATATATATATATATATATATATATATATATATATATATATATATATATTAATAATGATAACCTTAATTGGTTAAACAATATAGTGAGAAATTGACCATATATTAGGAAAAAGTTACCAACAGCTCCAAATATACAACATTAACAATCATGTATAACAATCAAATATATAATAGGAACAATAACAGTAACAAAAAGTTTAAGAGCTTGAAATTACTATAGTTAAGAGTCTAATTAACTAGTAATAATTGACAATGCCATTTTATGGAAATAACATCACAGGTTTGCTTATCACACTTAAAATTTCAATTAATAAAAATCGTCCATCCACAATAGTAAGAATAAAAACAGAACATTTCGTCCAATCCATTATAACTTGAAAAATAATCCCAATGGGTCAACAAACCCAGTCATGCAAGAATTTGCAACTTTTAGTATCAAGTCCAACATTTCATTTCGAAATTCCAAGAAAATCTGAAACATGATTTAAGCTATTAAATAGGGTCAAAATGTCCCAGGGTTCTAAAAAACCCTCTTGCCGAAGTCATATACAGATAGCAAACAAAGAGTTTAGAGGGTAGATATTGAAGATAGGAACAGAGAACAGAACGTGAACATGAACTTTGTATATTGGTATTTTTTTAATGAGAGCTGATAACTCTGTTACAAAATGAAATTGACAAATTTAGTTCCAAAAAATCATTATTTGAAACTAGGCACACACACTACAAGAAAAAGGTTGTTTAGAGATCAATATTTAGCTACCAAATAAAAAGGTTGCTAACTGTGACTAAAATAGTCACCAAATTAAATTTTGCTTGCTAAATAACTACAAAATAAAAGTAATGATTGAATTTAATGACCAATTATTTGACTTAATTGGTCACTAAATTCAATCATTACTTCTATTTTGTAGTTATTTAGCAACCAAAATATAATTTGATGACTATTTTAGTCACAATTAGTAATTATTTCATTAAGTAGTTAAAAATTTGTCTCTAAATAGCTTTTTTTTTTGTAGTAACCCCTTCCAAGGTTTTCAATCAAACACAACCACAAATCCAAATTTCAATCATAGATTGAGTCGTTAGAATGAATGTCTAAGTCAATAAAAGAGGAAATGAGAGTCACTATTGTGTGGCATATCCAAACTCTCACATACCTTCTGTCGAATGCGAGTAATTCCACTAGAATAAAAATAGCAAAATTAAACCCTAGAGCAAGCTTACCCTAACTAGCAGAATCAGAAAGGGAATGAGAGTTACCAAAAAGAGCTTCTCGATTACCAATCTGGGGAAAAGCTTACGAGGTTTACTGGGCTTACGAGGAAGAAGCTTCCTCTTTTTTACCATAACCTCTTTTTCTTTTTCACTTTGTACCGTGGGAGTTGAGAGTTGGGTTTAAGAGAGGTTAAAAAGATTAGAAGCGTACGAAAACTTTTATAAATTTTTTATTAACTTAAATTTATATACAAAAAAATTCCGTATGTAATATTTAATTACATACAGATAAATCTGTAGATAATATTTCGTATATAATATTTAATTTACATATAGAATTAATCCATATGTAATATTTTATATGTATTGATTAATTTATCTACGTATTTATATCCATATGTAATATTTCGTAGATAAAATACATTTTTTTGTAGTGTTTATTATTTATTATGTAAATTAGAATCTTAATTATTTAGTTACTTATTTAAAAAAATATTATTTATCGAATTCTCTGTTTTAATATTTCCTATTTTTTCTCTCATCTTTTTCACGATCATATAATATCAGTTAAATGGTGACCGATTAAAAGTCAATTCTAACTAATTGGAATTTTTAATGAAATTTACTTTTACTTTGTAAATCTTCTCTTTAATTTTTTTCTAGGTTTTTTTTTGTGATTGTTTAGGTTTCAAGTTTTATGAGAGGAGAAAACGATGTTTCATTAAGATCAATATTTGATTTTAATACTTTGGTGTGTTTTTTTTTATGTTTTTTTGATAATTGGAATCTTTAGAAGTAATTTCGGATACTATAGGCATCTCTATGACTTAGAGAACAAAGGATTATGGAAGTTGATAACTTATTTTATTTTAATTTAGTTTTAAATTGAGATCAAAATTTAATTGAAGTTTGTCATTGAAAATTAGAATTAGTTTTTGAGAAATTACAATTAAATTAGTATATCTTGATGTTTTAATGTTAAAACATGTTGAGAAAAATATGTTTGGAATGAAATAGAATGATTTTATATTTTGAGATATAAATTAATTTGATGATGAAATGATGATTTTGAATGAAGTGATAGACTATAATAAAGTTAAGAATAGTGTTATAATAGATGGAATTGGTCAATTTAATTATTCGATGCATGTTTTAGATTTTATAAAATTTCCTTTCTTTTACATATTTTTCTCAATTGTATTCATATAATTTTATTTTAATATGTATATACTATCTCTGTAAGCATGTGTGTGTCTGGCTCTTCATGCGCATGTCCAATGTTCATGTTTTCATGTGTGTGTGCATGTTCTTGTGTTTGTGTGTGTCTATATGTGTGCACGGGTGGTGGTTTGAGTGTATGTGGGTATATGTGTGTGTCACCTCTTTATGTTTATGTATATGCATGTGTGTGTTGTGTGTGTGTGCGTGCATGTTGTATGTATGCGTGTGTGTTGTGTGTGTGTGCATGTTGTGTGTATGAGTGTGTGGGGCTGTGTGTGCATGTGTGTTGTATGTGTGAGTGTTGTGTGTATGAGTGTGAAGGGTTGTGTGTGTGAATGTTGTGTCCATGTGTGTAAGTGTGTGTGGGTTTGTATCCGTGCATGTTGTGTGTATAAGTGTGTGTGGTTGTGTGTGCAGGCATGCTGTGTGCATGTATGTAAGTGTGTGTTGTGTGTGCGGATATGTGTGCGAGCATGTTGTGTGTGTGCACGTCTGTAAGTGTGTGTTGTGTGCATGGGTGCATGTTGTGTGTATGAGTGTTTGGGGCTTTGTACGCGTGCATGCTGTGTGTATGAGTGTGTGGGGTTGTGTGCTCGTGCATGTTGTGTCCATGTGTGTAAGTGTGTGTTGTTTGTGTGGGTGTGTGTGCGTGCATGTTGTATATGAGTGTATGCGTGTGTGCTTGTGTGTTATGTGTTGTGTGTGTAAGTGTGTGCGCATGCATGTTATGTGTATGAGTGTGTGGGGCTGTGTGCACGTGCATGTTGTGTGTATGAGTATGTGTGTTGTATGCGTGCATGTTGTGTGTATGAGTGCGTGTGCGGTGTAGGCATGAGTTGATATGTGTGGGGATAGGTGTACGTATGAAAATGTGGGTGTGTATTTGTGTTTGTATTTCCGTTTGTTCGTAGAAAACTTTTTAAGTTAGTTAAGTTGAAAACAACTTATATAGAAAGCAAATATTTTAGGTTAAGAAACTTTTTTAAAATTGAAATTTTGACAACTCTACCAATTATTTGACAACCTACTTTAGAAGTAATGTAGTTATTATAGAAATAAACTTTTGTAATTATAAAGGAAAAGAGAGAATAAAGAGTAAAATATTGATTGTCAAGTGAGTGTAAAATTTTATTACTTGTCAAAATATTATTATCCAAACTTTTTTTTATCTTAAGTGGAGAACCGATATAAACTATTACCTTTTATGTTTAGTGATAAGTGGACTTTTAAGTCTAACTCAACTTTACAAAAGGATTTATAAGATGATATTTGCACCCACTTATATATTATTGACATATCTTATTTCTAATGGATGTAGAATATCTAACACACATCCTTACACTAAAACTCCCCAAATGTAAGATTATATATATATATATTACCGTGCAATATTAATTGTTACTCATTCCACGTATAAGAAAATTAGAAGTAGACATATAAAAGTACATATAACGTAAATAAGAATTAATTATATATTATATTTTTGTAATCTTATTTAATCATTGTTAATATTATTACTATTTTACTAGTTTTGCACCACTGAGATGAAAGCAGCCTTAGTTTGAACAGTTTGATCGAAAGTATAGATCATAATCAATTCAAAACCAACGATTAAGAAAGAGTTGTGTAGCAAGAGTGACAGAAAATTCCATGAAAGAGTTGTGGACCAAGAGTGACAGAAAATTCCATGTACTCGGCCAACTTAATGTAGTGGGCAAGACATTTTGTTTGCGTCCACCATATTTCATTGACAGCTCTACTTATATTCATCATGCAAGGACCACAAAAGAGGCACTGACAACCTTCCAAAAATTTGACCTTTAGTCAATAGGATAAGTTTCTCAATCAATAATTTTTTAAGAAAATAACTCTAACATCCAATTTTTTAATAAAAACGATTTTAAAATATATAAAAATAAAAAATTTAATTTATATTAGTTATATAAATTAAATAATTATTTAGTTATTGATATACAAAAATTTATTAAAATTCATTGCTTATTTAAATACTTATTTTTTCAATTGTTAAGATCTATTCTTACTTTTTAAAGACTAGACCGTAATAGTGAGATGATACCAAAGTAAATACCAATTTTAATTCTAATTGATGACTATTTATGATAAAAATTAATTTTATTTTATAAACTACCATTTTATATTTCTAATAATAATAATAATTATTATTATTATTTATATTATTATAAATACTTTTAATAGTATCATTATTTATAAATTATTCACAAATTATTGTAAGAGAAATTGAATTCCAGATATATTTATATTATTCACAAAGAGAGAGAATCAAATCTAGATATACAAACATAAATTATAACTATTATATCAAAATTAACTTTGTGATTATATATTTAATAATAACAATAATAATAATATATTGTTAATGTATTAGTGATAATATTAATAATATCAATAATGTTAATAATAATAAATTTAATAAAATTAATTATTAATATTATTTAAAGAAAAGGTTGTAGGAAACAATTTTGTAGATGATGCCAAATTTATTCGTGGATTATGATCCGTATACAATTATTAATGAATTTTTTCTTAGATAAAATATATAGATAATTACCTAAGAATTTTTCATATGAAATAAATTTGTAGATAATGACAAATTTACTTATGGATAGAAATATGTAGGTAATAACAAATTTATCTATAAATAAATATTCATAAGTAATAATCTATAACTAAGTTGAAATTTTTTTGTAGTATATTTTGATGTTTTAATCTTGTTAAAAGCTTGTAACATTTATGTAAAAGATGTTTGGAGCTAAAATGTTTGCTTTAAAATGGAATTGTTTTTTTATTTTGAGAAGCAATGTAGTGCTTTGGAGGAAATATTTTGGTTAAGATGTCATAAATTAATATGATGATGAAACTATAATTTTGAATGCAATTATAGACTATAATGAAGTTATGAAACATAAATAGATAGAATTGGTTAACGTTGATTAGAGGCATGTTTTAGTTTTATGGAAATTTTTTTACATTTTCTCCTCAAACAAAAAGTGGATGAGACAAGTTTGTTTACTCGAATGGATTTTCACTTAAGCGACATGATATGACGATTTTCACAAAATCAAAAGTTATGTGAATAAAAGAACTCTTTTATTCGAATTGATTTTCTTCCGAGTGAAAATACCTTGGTTAATTAGCTTTTCAAAGTTGAAATTGAAATGTTTTGAAGTTGTTAATATTGTTATGTATTGAATGCGAGAAAATGATATAAATTGTGAAAATCTAAATATGATTTAAGATAGGTTACCTCAGTGAATTGTTAAATGTGATTGATGAATTAATTTATTGTGAATAATAAAATAAATATTACCTCGGTGACATTATTGTAATGTATATATGTGCGTGTCAATAGTTTCTAAGAAAATAAATAAGAAAATAAACATATTAAGATACCATATAGGTATTGAGTTAGTAGATACCTAAAAAAAATATCCAATTTATAATGATAATATGAAATCATATGAGCAAAGCTAGAGTGTAAATATTAGTGGAAAAACCACTTTTAAACCGGCTATAAACGCCATGTAACACTAGTTAGTTTTAGAATCGCGGTAGATTCTACTTGTGTAGAAAGTTTAAACATACTACAACAGTTGGTCAACAACTTAGTATATAAGAGATATCACCTCGGTTCTTGACAAACATAAACATATTAAGATATGATATAGGTATTGAGTTAGTAGATACTTAAAACAAGTATCCAAATTATAATGATAATATGAAATTATATTAGCAACACTAGTGGAAAAACCACTTTTTACACCAGTTATAAACGTCATATAACACCGATTCTGGAACCGGTGTAGATTCTACTATTGTAGAAAATTTGGACATACTACAAAGGTTGGCCAACAACTGTAGTATATAGGAGATATCACCTTGGTTCTTGACAAACTGCTGTAATAAACTCACTTTTTTGCCGAAGTGAGAGAGATGTTACAATGGTTTGTCAAGATAACCGTTGTAGTATCTCTTTTTCTTTTAAAAGAAAAAAATCTAGAATTTTTTGATAAATCTCTAATCCATACAATGAAACACCACAAAAATTTCAAGAATTTTTTAACAAGTATAGATATGTGAAATAAAAAAAAATATTTGAAAAATACTAAAAAAATAAAAAAGAAATAGTAAACGATGGAATTTTGAAAAAAAAATTGGATTTTAAATCCTCATTGGAGATTTCCCATGAGCTTCCTTACGCCATTTCAAGCAACTTTCATTTTTGGAGCGTCTCAATCCTAGCTCTCTATCAAAAGTTATGGTCGTTTGAAGTTTTTTTGTCCTAAATTTTTGCAACCCTAAATGTATGATAAATTTATACAACGTAAGAACTCTACCATCAAATATACATTAAATCAAGTTGCTAATAAAAAATTTGAGTAAAAAAGAAATTCTAACTATTTTTAATGGATTTTACAAAATTGCTAACTTCTTGCAAAGAGAAGTTGTAAAGGGTGTCAAACCAAGTATTCACAGTAGAAAAAAGATCACGCATCACGATATAACTTCCTAAAAAACCTGCAACATAAAAAATTTAGCAAACCACCTTTGTCGAAAACATTGAAGAAAGTAGATGAAGGCAGCGAAGGAACCAATCAAATGAGTGCGAGTGAAAAGGAGAACAGAGAATGCACCAACACCAGAGAGACTCAACGGCGTGATTGGGAAAGACAAATAATGAATGTAGTAAAAACATTAGGTTAATAAATAGTGCGTGAAGATTAAAACAGGAAATACTATAGCGATTGGAAGATCACAACCACTAGGGAGATACTACAACAACTGGGAGCTCAATCACTGTAATATCTTTGCACATAATTTTAGAAATGCGACCACGTTTTTATTTATATCAATTACATTTAAACGCTATTTTTTCTATTAGGTTTTCCTATTATATAATATGTTTTCTCCACTAGGAAAAAAGAGTTATTTGAAAGTAAGAATTATTAATACTCAATAAATCATTTTAGGAAGATGTTTGATAATACCACACACCTATTAATATTTGAACCTGAATTCAATATTTCAAAAACTGTCAATTTGATCTATCTCATGTGACTTTTAATTAACATTACTTTAAATTATTAACATATAAATTATATTGCGATAATTAATTTAGAAATATATATATATATATATATATATATATATATATATATATATATATATATATATATATTCAAAATTTGTAATATTTAAATATAATAACATACCGTACATGTATTATGTGTGGTTTTGGGATGTTAGAAAAGTAAAAGAAATAACCTTTTTTGTAAAAATTAAAATTAATTTATACAAAAAGTTAAACATTATTTTTAAAAAAATTGACGTCAATTTTATATAAATTCATTCATCCTAACTTGTAGAAAGTTGTTTTATTCTATTTATTTTATATATTATGTAAGTGTTTAAGAGGAATATTGTTTATAGTTTGAGTTCCTTCGGGTAAATCATTTTAAAAATACTTATAGAAAAATAATGAGAAGTAAAATTTAAAAAAAAACTATGTATCTTATACCTAGGTTAGAAATAAATTGTTTGAGAAACTAATTTATAAAAAAAATTACAAAATAGTTTGTATATAATTAAATTTTAATGCATTTTGTTTATAAATACTAATTGAAATAATCACTAGTAGAAAAATGACCTTTATCATCAGTTTTGAAAGACCTTTGTTGTCAGATCCCGAACCGACGATGACCCAGAGACGTTGAATCAGACATCGGTTAAACAACCGACGTCACGTAGTTCACCACCACGTCGGTTAAGACCCGTCAACCAATGTGGTGCTATGCTGAAACTGTAAAACGGAAGAAGCACCACCGCAGTTGGTGACAAAGCCGACATGGTGAGGAGCACCACAACGTCGGTGGTTTGCACCACATCGGTTTTGGCACCAACCAACGTGGTGCTCCTTCTGTTTTCAATTTTAAGATGCACCACCATGTCGGTTTTAACCATAATGGTTCCATCACAATGACGGTTTTAACCATAACCGACGTTTTGTTTGTATTTTTTTTTAAAATATACAGATTAAATAAGCTAGTAACCTCCCTACATCAATTCCAGAAACCAGCCATAATTCATTTCAATACACAAAATGATATGCAATTGTTGTTCTTAGTTAGTATATACACTAATGTACACTAAAATGTACTTGTAATACAATAAGAACTACTTCTAATCTATACTAAGATTTACTTCTAACTTTGAGAAAGTACTTTGCCCATTCTTTTTGAATTTCTTCTATATCGTTCTTGTCCAATGACTTTGTATTTTGAAAAACCTGAAATAAATGTACAAATTTTAATCTTAGAACTTCAAAATTAACAAACATTTGACATATTTACAAACTTATAATAGAAAAACTTACATGCTCCCAAGAATCCATGATCCTAACTCTTGTTATGGTTCTCATCCAGTGCATAGTGCAATATCCACATTCCCAACTTCTTCGTTGCTTATTGCACTTTCATTAAAGTTCAATCATCAAAAATTTGAATAATGCTAATTTTAATGAAGTTAATTAAATTTAGAGTTAAGTACCTTAGTATGTATCCATTGGAGGTTTTGGGTTGTGGATGAAGATCTTCCGCAAAGAACCTTACACACATTCATTGCACTAAAGTCCAGGTTGTTTAGTAAATTGCTTATTTGTACATAAAAGAGTGATATATATTACTTAAAGTTAATTAAATGATACCTTTGTACAATTTGTTTCATATCGGTCGTTGGCTTCATATGCAACAAACAGAACCAAACAATTGTGTTGTTTGTAGGACACACAAGCATCAACTGCCAATGGGACCTAAAATAAAAAAATGTATTAATAATGTAATATTCTCAACACTACTTAAGATCAAAATATAAAGATTTGAAACTTACTGATGGATAATTGGGGCAAAGTAAATTCTCTTTCTCGATTCTGAAATCCAGTTTTGTATATAGGTATGAGTGTCAATCATTTTATTTCCAGACCTTTGTAAACCTTGTGGTTCACGAAATCCATAAATATCAGGATTTCCTGTGTTATAAACTAAATCATTTATGTACCTGCATTGTGAAAATCAATGTTAGTAATAAGATAAGTTGATGAAATAAATAATTAGCAAACATGTAGAAAGATATACTTACATCATCCATAAATGAATTATATTAATGTTTAACATCTGGGAAGCACCACCTAGTTCCCAGATGTCTTGCATCGATATATACAGTGGGACACCTTCAATCCAAAAGATAGTTGCTTTCCAAGGAATTTGAGCTGGATTATTAAAATACTCATAGAGTAGACGAGTCAACTCTTGAAGTGGATTCACTTTTGACTCAGCTGGTGGAGACCTAGGACTTAAATCATGAACTGGTGATTTCCCTTTACTCCCTTGGTCCTATAACACATAAACAAAATGTATTAATTAACATAAACATAAGATTAAAACATACAAAATTAATTAAGCTTAAAAGCTAAAATTGAGTACAATCAATGTTAAAAATAAAACAACAAATAATTAAACATTACTTTATCTTATTATGGCAGTGTTACAATGTTTTTTCATATTCCTTCATTGTGATGAGTTCGTGTAGCATGTACTTCGTCAACATCATTTTCCTCATTGATAGGAGATACGTGTCTTGATAATGAGTTGTCAGCATGTTGGACTATTGAGTCGTCATGGTTCTCAAAATCATATTCAGTTATCCCTTGTATAACAACTGACCACCTTTCATTAGAAGGATCTTTGACATAAAAAACTTGTTTTGCTTGGTAAGCCATGATGAAAGGATCTTCCTTATAACTTATCTTTGCAAGATCAACCAAGGTAAAACCGAAATCATCAACATGCACTCCTGTGTTACTATCAACCTATTTACACTTAAATACTGGAACTCTAAATTTAACGTAGTCAACATCCCAGATTTCTTCAATTATTCCGTAGTAACTTATTGTAGCCATAACAGGATTGTTGTCTTTTGAACTAGCTAAGTGCATTGACTCTGCCTCAACGGTGACACCACTATTATGCATTATACTTTTATGATCCTCAATAATTATGTAAAAAGAGAACTTGTTAATATCATATCCAGACCATGTTATGACATCAAAGTTAGGTCCTCGTGCTAACCATTTGAAATCATCAACATCACAACCATTTTGAAGAATTTTTTGTTTAAACCATTTCAAAAACATCTTGTTATGTTCATTCAATAACCACTTCTCATTTGTACATGGGTTCATTGTCTTCAAGAACATTTTGTGTTCATCTATGTAAGGAAGAGCATCATCAGTATTGTTTAAAATATACAAGTCTGCTTGGAGTACCTATTGTTGATCTTTTCAAACTATCCTCACACCTCTTGTGCCTTTGCCTTTTTGCCTTCCTTCATACCTCGACCTCGGTACGTCTATAGCATCTACTTCTGACATATACGAGGTACAAAACTCAATTGCTTCCTTTACAATATATCTCTCAACAATAGATGCTTCTGGTCGATATGGATTCTTCACATACCCTTTGAAAATCTTCATGCATCGTTCAATTGGGTACATCCATCGTAAAAACATAGGACCACATATTCTAATTTCTATCACGAGATGAACAATTAAATGAACCATGATATCAAAAAATGAAGGAGGAAAGTACATCTCTAGTTGACATAAGAGAATGATGGCTTCATTTTCTAACTCATCCAACCTCGTAGGATCAATTACTTCCCTACAAATAGCATTGAAGAATAGGCAAAGACAAGTGATGACTTGTCTAACATTTTTTGGCAGAATTCCACGAATAGCCACTCGGAGAAGGTCTTGCATCAGAACATGACAATCATGAGATTTTAAGCCTATAAGTTTCAAATCTTTCATTGATACGAGACTTTTGATATTCGAAGAGTATCCTTGTGGTACTTTAACTCCTCGCAAACACCCACAAAAACTTATCTTTTCAGTTTTTGACAAAGTGTGACAAACTGGTGGCAAGTATGTTCGTTTACCATGAGTTTGTTGTTGTAACTCCAACCGAACACCCATCTCAACCAGATCTTTATGAGCATTTATTCCATCCTTTGTCTTTCCTTTAATATTTAACAATGTCTCAATTATACTATCACAAATATTTTTTCCACATGCATTACATCTATGCAATGTCTAACATCTAACTTTGACCAATATGGAAGTTCAAAGAATATTGATTTCTTCTTCCAAATATTTTTTACACCACTATGCTTGAGGGTTTTCCCATAAGTGACTTCGACATGGCACACTCAGTTATAGACTTGGTCACCAGTTATAGGTGGAGGTGTTGTTCTGTCTTCCTGATAACCATTAAAAACTTTTTTCAACTTGTGGTATAAACCTTCAATAACCAATGTAACATGTCTTCCTCCCATGTTTTAGCTGATGGTAACTTGTGTTCTCTTCACATATCGGGCAAGCACGATATCCTTTGACACTATAACCACTTAGATTTCCATATGCTAGGAAATCATTAATCGTGCAAAATAACAATGCTTGCAAATTGAAATTGACCTTTTCATATGCATCAAAAACCTCGATGCCTTCATCCCATAACAACCTCAAATCCTCTATCAAAGGACTTAGATAAACATCTATGTCATTTCCAGGTTGCCTTGGTCCTAATATCATCATAGACAACATCATATATTTTCTCTTCATGCACAACCAATATGACAAGTTATAGATAATTAGCAAAACAGGCCATGAACTATGTTTGCTACTTAAATTACCATACAGATTCATTTCATCAGTTGCAAGACCAAGTCTGAGATTTCTTGGATCACTTCCAAACTCAAGATACAAAGAATCGATTTTCTTCCATTGTGGTGAATCGGCAACGTGTCGTAACAACCCATCACATTTTCTTCCTCTTGAATGCCATCTCAAGTTCTTTGCATCGTTAACATTGGCAAAAAAACATTTTAAACGTGGTATAATTGGAAGATACCACAATACCTTGGCAGGAGGACCCTTTTTCATGTCATCTTCATCCTTGTCATCATCCTTTACTTTGTATCTCGATACTGGGACACTTATGCAATCTTTCAAATTCTTTTTTATACAATATACAATAATTTGGAAAAACATGTATTTTTCGATACTCCAAACCCATTAGACACAATATCTTCTTGGCCTCATAGTGACTGGTCGACAATGTATTATCTTGAGGAAGTATTTTATGAAAAAATTCAAGTAATTTAGTAAAGTTTCTATCAGTCATCCATTTCTTGCCTTCATATTAAATAATCGTAATACTGCTGACAAACGTGTGAAACTTGAACAACCGGGATACAATTGTGTTAGTGAATCATCTTTCAAAGAATCAAACACATGGGCTTGGTGAACACTCTCTCCTCCAATATCACGAATCATGTCATCCATGCAATCTTCAGAATATAGATTAGAATGTTCACATTTAATTTTCTCAGATGCATATGGTAAATCTAGAACTTCACCATGCCAAGTCCATGTTGTATAGTTCTTCAAGAAACCATCACAAAGAACATGCTCTCGTATCAACTCAATATCTAGTCTTTTTAAATTCACACACTTCACACACGGATAATAATATCTTTCATTTATTGTTGCTACATTCTGTTTAGCAAATTCTAAAAAATCTTTAACACCTTTCTCATACACATCACTTATTCAACTTGCATTTATCCAACTTCGATCCATCACTACGAGTAGTGAAAAAATTTTAGATGCAAAACTCAATTAGCAAGATTAAATAAAAATTGTCGGGGATCAAACATCCTCTGACTCAGTACCCAATCACGTTTCTCCTATATTAAATTATACACAAAGGCCATTTAAGCATTCTAATAATACAAGCATCCCAATCATACAACAATGCTCAAATAAAATACAAAAATTGTCAGGAATCCAACATTCCCGGACTCATTACCATACACACAAAATATAGATGAAACATACCCAAAAAACATTCAAATCCAAACAAGCATTCTAATCATACAGATAAACATTCTAATCATATTGTTCTTCCATTTCAAAGATGATAAAAATATACCTCTTGTAGAGCAATGGTGACGCCAAACCGAGAAGACGAACGAACCCAAAAATGGCCAAACAAACACTACCAAAACCATAAAACACAAACAAATAGTCAATACAATAACAATATCAGTGAAAGCAAACGAAAATGGAGGAGAAAGAAACAACTCAAAGCTTCAAACGAAACACACCTCGAACGGACCTTAAAAACAAAAATGGAATCGTTCAAAAGGAAGCTCTCAACGTTGCAAATGAGAGGGAGTGAAATGGAGTTGAATGAGGCAGCAATGGAGGTCGAAAAGCAAAAGTAAAGACGCCAGAACAATGTACCAGAAAGCATACGCATCAGAGGAAGAAGACAAGTGAAAGTGAAAAGGCACTGATGGGTTAAAACAACAACAACCACGTCGATTCTGGGTTTATAACCGACATTGTGCATGTCTGAAATCCCTAATTTTAATTATGATAGACCACCACGTCGGTTAGAAGCCCAGAACTGACGTGGTGTAACTCCTAATTTCCCCCAATTTTTCCCCAATGTTTTCAGCATCGCCATGATTTCGGTTGGAGTCCCATAACTGACGTAATAATTAAAAACACCACGTCGGTTTGTGGCTCCTAATCGACGTGGTGCTCACCTGCCATTTGAAAGTTTTAAAATTTTGAATTTTTATTTTTTACTGATATATCCATGATGATTTTTTCGTTTAACCGACGTTGGGTGTACATCACAATGTCGGATTTTGTCTTACCGACGTTATGAATGTTTATTTATTTACAAAAAATATCACCGTATTTTTTATAACATCGTTTTTGAATTTAACCCTCTTAATAAGGAGATAAGAAAGACCCTTTTTCTACTAGTAAATTTACTCAAACATGTCCTTTATATGGTTGTTCTTTATTGATTAAGCAAGTAACCACCAATTAGTTATTATGGTAGTTTTTTAAAGCACTTTCTTTTAAATAGCTTTTGTGAATATTTCCCCTTCCAATATTGATCAAATTAGAATAAGAAGACATGAATTTAATGAAACTGGAAAATGAAAACCTGACTTTAAATATCCTTTGGGAGAGCTTATATTTGTTGAGGCATTTCGTATTTTTGTGGATACCAAAATTTATCAAATGAACTGTAATCTCATCATACAGAATTAGTCTTCAATCTAATTGTACATATAATAGTAAAAAAAGAAAAAAAAAATAATAAATATTGAATAGTTTTATAAAGTTATTAGAAGTGTCAACGTATTTACTTAATTAATTGGTATAATAATTTTTCTTATTTTACATATTGATGTATAAATCACTTTTAAATTTAATATATTTATTTATTTTTATGTTGTTTTATTTAAACTTTGAATATTAATAAAATATTAAAATTTAAGATTAAAGGAAGTTGTATTATCAATAGGAGTTGGGAGAAAATAAATGATATTTGAAAATAAAAAAGTTAAAATTATAAAAAAAATAAATTGGATGTGAGAAATGAAAGATGCATCAATTTTAACTGTTATTTGAAAAAGATAAGAAGAAATAAAATAAAAATATTTTACAATATTAAAAAGTATATTAAAAAATAAAATGTATACATTAAAAAATAATCCTCTTTATATGGTTAAAATATAAGTAATAGTTCATATTAGTACTAAAACAAACGACTGTACAAGTGATCAAATGATAGTCTAAAACATGTATTAATTTCAATAACATAGTTATCTATCTTTATTTTCATGAGTCCTGGATTAATAAGTTAGTTGTTAAGAGATTTTCAGCTGAATTCCAAAAGAAAAGGTTATAATGATTAAACTTTAAAATAACAAAGTTTCTTTATTAAATCAAACATCCTTGCAAACAATAGTGATTTTGGTGACACAATAGTATGAAAGAGAAAAAGACGGCAAATTTCCTAAACTAGTGTATTTTTTTTTTCAAATTCCTAAAATGGTTATTTTTTATTTTATTTCTGGATATGGGTAAATTGTGCAGAGATTGCACAATATCATTGTGAATAAATCGTTCTATTATTGTACAATTTAATTTAAGATATATAAAATCGTGAGAAGATAACACAATTTATTTAAAGGAATGAAATTGTGGAATAAATAAACTATTTTAATTAACTAATTAACTGATTAATTGAAATCGGTAGGCTACTGCAAGAGTTTAGGGTGATTAATTCTCCCACCTTTCCTTTCCTATTTTTCCATGTGGTATTGGGTTGTCCATATAAAATTAAATTAGAATTAATGCATAATGATAAAATGGTTTTGAAAATTTTGATGAAAATGAAATGTAGTCATTGAAGTTAATTAATTGTCATTTAAGTAATTAAAATAAATGTTAAATTAATTTAAATGGAAGAATATGAAGATTGTTCATGTACTTTAAGGTAATCTATACATAGTCTACTTTTAAAAAAAAATAGGTTGTCATTATATCATTCAATGTTTACTATTTTTAAAAAAAAAATTACAGCAATGGTTATTTTTATAAAAGAAAAAAAATCAGACTAGAAATAGTTTTAAGAAGAAAAAAAAATATAAATAAGTTTGGGAATGTTTATAAAAGAAAAGAAAAAAGCGGAAGTACTTTGAGAATTTTTATAAAATTACAATAATGGTTATTTTTATAAAAGAAAAAAAGGCATGACTAGTTTTAAAAAAGAAAAAAATATAAATAAGTTTCAGAATTTTTATAAAAGAAAAAAAGAGTCGAAGTAAGTACTTTTAAGAAGGAAAAAAATGTAAATAAATTTTAAAAACTAATAAATTCAAATAATTTAAATTTTCTCTATATATAAACCATTCAAACGGGTAACTTTTCTTCATATTCTTTCATTCAAATTAATTTCACATTTATTTTAATTACTTAAATGACAATTAATTAATTTCAATGACTACATTTTCATTTTCATCAAAATTTCCAAAACCTTTTATCACTATGCATTAATTCTAATTTAATTTTATATGCACAACCCAATACAACATGCATGGAAAAATGGAAAAAAAGGTGGGAGAATTAATTACCCTAAACTCTTGCAGTAGCCTACTGATTTCGATTAATCAATTAATTAGTTAATTAAAATTGTACATTTATTCCACAATTTCATTACTTTAAGTAAATTGTGTTATCTTCTCACTATTTCATATATCTTGAATTAAATCGTGCAATAATGAAACGAATTAATCAATTAATTAGTTAATTAAAATCTTACATTTATTTCACAATTTCATTACGTATTACTTTAAGTAAATTGTGTTATCTTCTCACAATTTCATGTATCTTGAATTAAATAGTGCAATAATGAAACGATTTATTCACAATGATATACCATTTATTCACAATGATATCGTTGCACAATTTACCTATATCCGAAAATAAAATAAAAAATATACCATTTTAGTAATTTCAAAAAAAAATTATACTAGTTTGAGAAATTTGCCGAAAAAGACAAAAGCTAATAAAGAAAAATAGTAATATTACTGAGAAAAACTTTGAAGCATTTCTACCACTTGGCTCATGGTTGGCCTTATGTCTTTGTCTTCCTCAACACAGTCCAAAGCCACTTTGGCTAAAAGTTCCATCTTAGATTCGTCATAATTTGTTTGAATTGCTGGATCAATGATATGGTCCAGCCAAGATGCCCCTCTCCTTTTTTCTCTCACCCATGCCACCACCCTTCCATTGTAAGACTCTTCTCCATCAGTGTTTTGCCCACCCGCTGCTGGGCTCTTCCCAGTTATCATCTCCAACAGAACAATTCCATAGCTGTAAACATCAACCTTGGAGGTGATTGCTAAGTTCAGAACCCACTCAGGTGCCATGTATCCTCTTGTTCCTCTTATCATTGAAAAACTCGAATTGTTCAGGTTGTTCCTGTTTTGTAGCTTGGACAGCCCAAAATCTGCTACCTTGGGTTCATAATTAGCATCAAGAAGTATGTTCTGGGGCTTTATATCACAGTGCAAAATCCACTCCAAGCATTCTTCATGCAGATATGCTAGAACTCTTGCTGTTCCAATAGCAATGTTGTATCTCTTACTCCAATCGAGTGTGTTGGATGAGAGGTTTTCTGCCAAAGAACCGTTCTCCATATACTCATACACCAACAACCTATGCTTTCCCTCAGCACAATATCCCCACATTTCAATCAAGTTCATGTGGTTAAGCCTTCCAATGATGCTCACTTCAGCAAGGAATTCCCCTTCTCCTTGTTTGGCTTCATTCAGTCTCTTAATTGCTGCATGTCTTTGATCTGATAAAATACCTTTGTATACAACCCCTCCAGCACCCCTTCCAATCTCCTGGCTGAACCCCTTCGTCGCCTCCTTCAACTCAGAATAACTATATTTTCTGAATCTATTGGTTAGAGGATGATAATCGTGTTCATCTGCATGAGACTTTTGGCGCGTCTTAACTACGAAGACCCACACGACAAAAACGCAAACCGATTCAAGAGCACCAATGGCAGTGGCAACCCAAAGAAAAAACCTCACAATCTTGCTTTGATGATATTTGTCATAGACTCTGGGAATTTGAACGGTGCAAACATGCTCATTTGAACCAAGAGATTCTTCCCTGAAAAAGCTATGATTTTTAGGCACTTTCAAGTATATTGATCCTTTGAAATTGGGTGTACGCCTCCCATTAAGCAATTGCATCTTGGTGTAACACTTGTAATCGTTCTTGGCATCATTGTATGAGAACTGAAACCCCTTACAGTTACAGTCCTCTAAGCACAGATTCTTACAATAGCTATAGCTATTAGGTTCAGAAAAGTTAGCATCATAACCATAAATCTCAACACCCGTCAACTCCAAGAAGGTAGACTCGCTTCTATTGCAAGACAAAACGAACACAGGTTCACAGCCATAAGACCAATCGCTATGGTTCTTCACTCTATGTCCCGGAAGACACGAGCACTTCCTTCCATGTTTAGGATCATAACTGCACGCACTGTTACCTCCACAAATCCCGTGGATATTGCAGGGATCAGCTCTCGCTTGCCACGAAACAGACCATTCATCATGCAGTGTATAGACTCTAAGGTTACCATCAGAATCAAGTTTCAATCTTCTCTGCTTCATAGCGCCATAATCAGATGTGGTGAAACTAAAGCCGTCAGATGAAATGAATCTTCCGAGTGAGTCCAACGCCGCGAATCTACTGCTATTGTAAGTTGACCTTCCAGCGTCCCAACTCAACAACCATGGATATGGCCAGTAAGTGCTGGAAACATCAGGGCCATCGTAGAGAAGACGAAGAACGTTGTCATCGTCGAAGAAGAGCTTGTAGAAACCGGAGGAATGGTTCGTGTCGCTTCTTGCAGACACTAGTTGTGTGTGTCTCCTGAGGAGTTGTCCCGGAAGGAGAGTATCGGTGGGGAAATCAAAGCTTTGCCACAGAAGGGTTCCTTGGAGGTCACGCAACACGAGATTGCCGTTATCTTTGAGATGCAACACTGGTGAAGCCAATGAATCGGTGTTTGAAGACCACACCGTTCGTTGAGCAGCATCATCCAAGATAAGGTTACCGGTTGGTGAGAGGGAGAGCTTGGAGCGTTTTCCGTTAACGGGGTCTTGGCGGTTCGCCATCCACACGATCGTGGGGTGGTTGTGGGAACGAGTTTGCGTGAAGCATATGGAGAAGGAGTAGGCGTTTTTACCAACGGCAACGAAGCCAGCGGAGAAAACGCCGTTTGGGGAGAGAATAACGTCTTCTGGTTTCTCTACGGAGAGGGATGAGCCAATGGTGAGTGATGAAGATGCAGAATGTGAAGTGTGCAGAGACAAGAATGGTAGGAAAAGAAACAGTAAGATTGAGGAAGCCATGTTTATGCAACAATGCAAGCAAGATGTTACGACGTCTTGATGGATGTTGTATATAAAACTGGCTTCGTTGACGGACTTTTATGGTATGAACATAAGTGTTAAAATCAGATTTTCCTTCGTGGAAACAGTTAAGATACCATTTCATAATCATTCAACATTTGGAAACTGATTAGAAATTCTGAAGGCACAGTGTGAACGTAGAAACTCGTGAATTGTTTTTTTTTTTTTTTATATTTTAATGAAATTAATGTTTTTACATCGTATTGTATATAGAATGTGTTGCATTGATATACAATAAACCCTAACCCAACCCTGATATACAGGTTTTTTTCCATTTTAGGTAATTTTTTTTGGGGTTTGTTTTTCATTTTGAGGTATTTTTTTTAATTATGAGAATGAACAAAAGATCTTTTAATTCTCGTTATGGTTAAATCGTCACATTGACATGATTTTATTAAAAAAATCATGAGAAATTAATTTTGGTTAATTAAAATCGTATTACGGTGATACGATATCAAAATATATA
>Ga0209489_105904_pt1 | contig 20468 bp, 4 predicted proteins | sample SiratrowhiteBW_FD_187527 | JGI IMG/M metagenome (GOLD analysis project Ga0209489, IMG submission 187527) | Root nodule microbial communities of legume samples collected from California, USA - Siratro white BW (SPAdes) (version 2) | ecosystem: Host-associated > Plants > Roots > Nodule | place: USA...
TTTTTTAAATAAAATTTAAAAAAAAAAAAAAAAAAAAGTTAGTAACAAACACACATGTTATTCTTTATCGATAGTTTATTAGACTTTTTTTTTTCTAATACCATGTAAATTGAGTGAATGTTTTAGTCATACATTTATAAAAAAAAGTTAGTGATAAATAAAATATTTTATTCAAACAATAAAAGTTTAAACTTAATAAGTTTAAATTATTTTACCTAAATAAAATATTTAAACAATAAAACAATTTAAAATAAAATTAACTTAAATTTAATATATTTAAATATGTTAAAAGTTATAAAGTTTTCTATTGTAGGGTAAAAGATTGAGCACAAATATCTTGAAACAAAAGGAAGCATGATCCATGTGCATTTAATATAATATGGTAAAAGATGACATGAATTAACTTCCACAATTTTGGAAGCCTTAAAGGGACAGATTGTAATGTAGAAATACTGCACCCAAACATTATCATACTTTAGATCACACCCAACCTCTGCCACAACTTTATCATCATATTATTCACCTTGAGATTTCTAATCTATCCAAATTATGTGTACAACTAAGCTCTTTAGACAAACTTTTTTTACTGTTCATTAAGTCAGTTAATTTTTCCAAATTAACAAACCCAATCAACCATTAAAAAATGTCATCAAACCAATTGGGCAAAAGGGTATGGATGTATAACATTTAGATAATCCAGACAATGTATAATACTCTCAAAATAATAATCTCAATAACAAAAAAAGAAAAATATCTCATGTAATATATTTATAATGAAAATTTTATCATATGATTAATAAATTTTGAACACTCTTTTTGTGGATAATGAATAACACTTTCAAAATATTTCTTTTAAGAAATAATAAGGCTTTCTTTTTTGAAACATATAGAATAATACAGTAAATAAGAAAGAATTTCCTTAAAAGAGTTTTCAAGTAATTAATAAAAAAAATCAATTATTATTAATGATAATTGATTATTATGCTTATTAAGTAATTAAAATTTAAATATTTTAAAACAATTTAATCCATTGATTATTTTCAAAAGGTTGAATCATTTGTATTGCTTAACATAATCAAATATTTTATGTAATAATTGATTATTTGCTTATTTTTTACCAGCATAATTGATTACTTTTTAGCATAATCAATTATTTTTTAAGCTATATTATGTTCAAAATAAACGTAAAACTAGTCTTTTAATGTAAATTTGCTCAAGATTATTTTAGAAATTGATTGATACTTTACATCTTGATCACATTAAAATAATGTGTAACCGAGAAAGGAACTATAAAAAAAATGCATAGGTATTATTAAATCAGCACATCATATTTTTGTCATGCCTTGCTAACATTGATAAGATGATTAAATTTTGGATAAAAAAGTTCACTGTTTCGAAGACATTTAAATAGATTAGTATATTTTGATAAGAAATTTAAGGAAGATAATTCATTTTTATAAAAGGATTATAATGTTTTATGACAAAATGTGTTGTTTGAGTAATAAATTTTATAAGAAAATTAAATTCTAAAATTTCATTATATTAATTGAATTACTTAAAATTAGATAATTTCTAATTTTAGTGTGAAATTTTTTATATTCTTGAATTTACATGTTTTATTTTCCTTCATTGAATATTGTTTAAGATGTCATTAACTTAACTAAGATTTTCGAAATGACTATTTTCTTTTCCATGTTGATATGAATAATTTGAATTATTTATTATTGGTGCAAATAGTTGTTTTTTCTTATTTCATATTAGTTAGAATTTTCTTGACTGATATCTAGGAGATTTTTTTTTAAATGTGAATTAAATTTTTTCAAATGATATTGACTTTAATTATTTTTTTTTATCATGTTTGTAGTAATTATTTATTTTTTATCATCAACACTTATATTATTTTTATTAAGATTTTTCCAAAGGTTAATAGAAAAGTTTTCAGCCAATTACTTTCTACACAAATGTCAATTGATTGATTTTTTTTAACTAGAAATTGAAAATAAAAAGGTTAGTGACAATTAAAACATTTTATTCAGATAAAAAATTAAAATTTATTATCAACACATATGTTGTTTTTTATCAATACTTTATTAGAATGTTTTTCTAATAGAATTTGAAAAAAATTTCAACCAAAATTAATTATGATAATTTTCTACAAATGTCAATTGAGTGAAAGTTTTAGTTAGACATTTATAAAAAAGTTAGTGATGATTAATATATTTTATTCAAACAAAAAAATAATAATAAATTTAAATTATTTTATCTGAATAAAATATTTAAACAATAAAAAAAATAAAAATAAAAATTAACTTAAATTTAAAATATTTAAATATCTTAAAAGTTATAAAGTTTTCTATTAATAGACAAGTAACTTGAACCAAACTCAAAAAGAAACATCATCCATGTGCATTAATATAATATGGTAAAAGATGACATGAATTAACTTCCACAATTTTGGAAGCCTTAAAAAGATAGATTGTACTGCAGAAATATTGGACCCAAACATTATCATACTTTAGATCACACCCAACCTCTGCCACATTTTATCACCATATTATCTCTAATCTATCCAAATTTATGTGTACAACTACCTATACAACTAAGCTTTTAAGACAGCCTTTAAACCGGTTAATTTTTTCATATTAATAAATCTAATTAACTATGAAAAAGTCTCATCAAATTAATTTTTTTTTAAAAAATAATAAAAATATAAATGTGATAAGTTCGAGTCTAAATTCTACATTAAATAAAAATAAAAAATTACAAACACAGTATGTTTAAAATTTTAGATTGAAATACATTCATTTCCCTTTGACTCTATCTCAACAAAAGAGAAAAAAAAGTAGAAATACAAGAAGAAACCAAACTAACACTCTTACAGAAATATTTTGTAAGAAAAAAAAATATTAATGATTAATAAATTAACGTACATAATTTTATTATTAAGTAAATATGCATGCTTAGTCAAGCTTCAACAAATACAAATACAGTTCAGTTCATGATTTAAATAGAGAAACACATAAAGCAAAAAAGTACAAGTTTTAATATATTAAATTGAACTGAACTAAAATAGTACCTAATACAAAAAAATATTAATTACATTGGAGCCATTTTGTTCTTCATTAATTATTTCTGATTGGGCAATACACAGAACTAATATAACTTTGCTAATTTAAAGCTGTCATATGAAGTAACATGTGTAGCCCCACAATAATTTAAGGAGAGTTTGATCCCAAGAAGTTTTGCTATAAATAAGTATGTGTGTCTGTCAGTGTTTTGATGTCGTTTTGCTATTGAATAATCATTTGTGTCTCAGAAAGATTGTGTTCTAACTTTGTGTCCATACAATTGGTGCCAGTTGCTGCGCCACGTTGTGTGCTTCTCACTGATTCATACAAACTTTTTTAACTCTTTTTCCTCACTCGCCGCCTTGCTTCACGTTTTCTCTCGATACCTCTCTCACGCTCTGTCTCTTTCGCTGTCATATCTCACCCCATCTGCACCTTCTCCTCTCCGACCATCACCACCGCACAACCATGGTTCAGAATGATCACACCAACAAGGAGAGAGACCTTGAGTATCTGTTCGACCAGGAGGAAGACGAGGCCGAACAACACCAGGACATTGAAGCTGACAAGTACCAGAGTAGCAGTGAAGAAGACCCTGATGCTGAGCCTCACTCCTTCTCTTCTAGCCAATGGCCTCAGAGTTACAAGTATATATATTTAATTATTCATACTTTGCACCCATTTTTCAGTTTTTGATTATTCCCAGTCCATCTTGGTCAACTTCTGTGTTGTGACTCTTGGACTTCATGTTGCATGCTTTAGTTTTTCATCGTTTTCTTGTCTGGTGAGATTTTTAATGTGGGATTCGATGTTTTTTAAACATGGAGTTTGTTACATATGAGAATGATGTTAGAAATGATTTCTGAAAATAGTTCGACAGCGCGTGAGATCCAACCGTGATAGTTAAGATAAGTGCGGGAGCTATATATAATAGAGTTTTGATCTGAGATTGCTTTGTGTGTACTTTAATTTAGTCTTGTTTTTAATAATGTGAAATCTTCCACAGAGACCGCTGAAAACGACAAGACAATAATTTTTGTGAGTATTTAACATCCCTTATATTTAGGAATCGAACATGATCAAGGAGAAAATGTGGTTTTTGTAATTTTTAATTTGAAACCTCTGTTCTGTCACTTGGGTTCCTCGTAACCTCTGGTTTGGCTCCTTTTGTCGTGTCCCTTAATTTTAAAGGGCTAATCTTTGTTCTGATTTTTAACACTGCAGTGTTAAGGGTGTGATTTTCTAGCTTCTTCGAGGTTCAGTTTTTATGTTTTTTGCAGGCAAAACGATAAATTATAATAGGGTGTGAAACCACATTGATCATGGCCCATTATGATCCGACTCATTTTCAATCCATAGATGACTGAATTTTATTAACTTTTTCTTGTAAATTGGGACTGTGAAATTAGCCGGGAGTATATACACTTGGTGATCTAGACCATGAAAGAGTTTCTCCCGGCAAATTGTTACATCAAATTTATAGTAGTGAGTGATTTGAATTACAATTTCCCGAGTGAGCTGATTTTTTAACATCAAATAGTTTTGGTATTTTTCTTCTATCTGGTATATTGCTGTGCTTATTTGTTCATAGTAAACTTAATGAGCTCAGATTCTTCTTCTCTTACTGTTTTTCCCTATTCCTTTTTTTATGACAGAGAGACTACGGATTCTTACACAATAGCTGCTGCTCCAAATCTCGAATCAGTTCTGCGAGGACCGAGTTTTATATATTCTAGTTTTGACAATCGTTCAAAGAGTAGCTTAGACATTGATGGCAAGACACCTTTTCTATCTTCTGAAGGCCTTAATCAATCAACTTGGTGGGAGAAAGCCTCAGTACAACGCCATTTTTCTGGAGAATTGCCCATTGGATATGGATGCACCTTCACTCAGACAGTCTTCAACAGTACTATTTTATTTCATTGCAATCTTGTTACCATGCATGCTTGCATACAAAAAATTCTCCAATTAAACAAAGCTATGTGTTACACTGAAGATCAATGACAAAGCTGTCACATATTTAATAAAACATGCCAAGAAAGCTTGATTTCTTTCTCTACAAATTCTGTTAACAGCTTTTGAAGTTTTATGGTTTTTATTGATCCACTCCCTTTATGAATGCTCTTCTTTTTTTTCTGTTGTCTGCAAAAAATTCTATTTCTGCTTGCTCATTTTATAAGACATGTTTTACCTTGGTAGGCATCAATGTGATGGCTGGAGTTGGCCTTCTATCCACACCATACACAGTGAATCAAGCTGGGTGGATGGGCCTTGCAGTGATGCTATTTTTTGCAGTTGTTTGTTGTTACACAGCCACTCTTATGAAACAATGCTTTGAAAGCAGAGAAGGAATCATTACCTACCCAGATATAGGAGAAGCTGCATTTGGAAAATATGGCCGTATTGTTGTATCGGTGAGTTAATTTATTTCTCTACTTAAATTAATTACCTTTGATCTTTATATGTATTAGGGTTCTTACAAAATGTACCAGAGCATGACTTCTTTCTGTTGTTTGATCTAAATCCGCATCATACTAGTAAGAGATTGCTGAGATACTATGTCTCTAATCTACCAACAAATTTATGTTTTACTATGCTTACTTATTATGATATTTGTTGCAGATCATTTTGTACGTTGAATTATATGTAAGTACACTTCCTATTTCTTCTGTTTTGAAATACCTGCATTTTGTGCTGGGCACCACATGTACAATCTCTCTATTAATGGCTGCAGTCATATTGTGTGGAATTCATCACCTTGGAAGGAGATAACCTCACTAGTCTGTTCCCTGGTACTTCCTTAAATCTGGGTAGTTTGCAGTTAGACAGTATGCACCTGTTTGGAGTTTTGACAGCCCTTATTATTCTCCCAACTGTTTGGTTGAAGGATCTTCGCCTAATCTCTTATCTATCAGGTGCTGCAAAGTCCAAAAAATATTCCTTCTGTTTTCAAATTTTGCTACTTAAATTGTGCTTATTGCAACTTGTATTATGATCTGCAGCTGGCGGGGTTATTGCAACACTTTTAATTATTATCTGTGTTGTGTGTGTTGGCACCACACAAGGTGTTGGATTCCATCAAACTGGTCCATTGGTAAAATGGAATGGCATTCCATTTGCTATTGGTGTCTATGGATTTTGCTTTGCAGGACATTCAGTTTTCCCAAATATCTATCAGTCTATGGCTGACAAGAAACAATTTACCAGAGCCCTAATAACATGGTATAATAATACCTAATGACTTCTCTTTCACAGGCTAAACACAACATGTTTGATTTTTTTTTTTTTTTTTTTTTTTTTTTTTGATTTATTTTTTTTTTTTTTTTTTTCTGATTCTTGGACTCATTTCTTTGCGTACAGTTTTGCTTTGTGTGTTTTGATATACGGAAGCGTTGCAATCATGGGATTTCTCATGTTTGGTGATGGCACTTTGTCTCAGATAACACTGAATATGCCACCAGGTGCTATTTCTTCCAAAATTGCACTGTGGACAACTGTGAGTTTTGGAATTTTTTGGTTCTCTTAGGACTACTTCTATTTTTATAGTTTTATTATCTACCAACAACTTTTGGTCCCCTAATTTCATGTTCTGTGCTCTTCTTTCAGGTTATTAACCCTTTGACCAAATATCCTTTATGCCAAAACTATATAATTTATTAAAGTTGATTGTTTATGGTTTGTAAAAGTCATTAGTCCTTTTTTTAGTTTAGCCTTTCCTTAACAGCAAACACATATGCTTTGTTGATGAACCCACTGGCAAGGAGTTTAGAAGAGTTGCTGCCACAGAGAATTTCAAGTACATATTTGTGTTTCATTCTTCTTAGAACAGTCCTTGTTGCATCTACAGTTTGTGTTGCCTTTCTGGTTCCCTTTTTTGGTAAGCTTTAGATTTTATTTTTGTCGTGCATTAATTATTTTTGTCACTCCCAATAATTAGTTGTGGCCACCTAAGAACATTTTATAACTTTAGTAGCTTTGTATCCATATACTCATTATTTTTCACCCCTTTTGTTCTGTTATATTTTGTCTCTCAACCACAATAAAAAATGCAAACTCACATGAAATTTGTTTTTCATATATTTGAAACCAAAACAGTCAACTTTGTTAAACAACAATCAGAAGCTTTTATTTTTATTACTGTGTCAGGTATCAAACGACACTATTGTATTCTGTGGAAAGTAATTCTTTATACAAGTGTGTTTGGATTAGGTTCAGAACTGATATATCATACTATATTTATTTCAAAACTAATGATAACTTCATTATAATTTCAGGACTTGTGATGGCTTTAATCGGTTCTCTCTTTAGTTTACTTGTGGTAAGAAATGCATTGACTCTCTCTCTCTCTCTCTCTATGTCTTCAACAAGAGTTAAGAGTTATGATATATTAACATCTATATTATTTTATAGAACTATTATATTACTGTCTATGTTGTTATTTTATTCAAAATTTATTTATATTTACTATTATCATTTTAATACAATATTTTATCGTTAAAAAAAGTTGTTAAGTAATTATTTACGAAAAATATGGTTTGTCAAAATAATTTTTTTCCTTTTCGTAGACATATATGTTGTTTGTATTACAAAGAAATTAGGAGTTCATATATAATTCTGTTAAGGGAACAAATTCTTGATTGTAAATTCTCAGTTTTAGTTAATGATCTTCACCTTATCATTGTTTGATCGTGTGCTATTCTTATATATATATAAAATGACATAGAGAAAATAAATATTTTATTAATTAAATGATGATAATTTCATTCTCAACATATCACATTTTCTTAAAAAAACAAAATGTGCAGAAATAAATATATAGATTATAAGTATATATTTTTTTCTAATTACTATATAGATATTAAGATATTTGTATCCTCAAACTACTAAATGAATATCAATCATTTCAAATTTTTGGCTACAAGATTTTAGAATCTATCTTGAGAAAGTCCCTGACTATTTTAATTAGAAATTGAATAATATAGAAAATGGATTCATATTGTTGCTCTCGATTCAAGAATCGAAACATATTAGGACACATGCTCAACTGCATTGAACAAACTCTTACTTCTCATGGACAATGACAAGGTACAGATCCACACACACAGGACTTACTCATTGGTTGTTATTAGATGATTGAGTTCCTCTCTCAAGGCTTTCATATCAAGATTTGATTGAGGAGGAACATTTGGTTGATTTGTTTCTTACTGTTTTGAGATAGTATTGTTTGTCCATTTTTGTAAATTTTCTTTGTTGCTTCCTATATTTACTCTAGTACTTCGTCTCTCTCATTGAGTTTGAAGCGTGTTTTCGTTGTATGCCTAGAAATATTTTTTAGGTTTCCTTTTGCAATGGACTTTCTTCCCGTGTTTGATCCCTTCACCATCCGTTTTCATTTCATGGTGGAACTTGTGTCGGAGGTTCTTCCATTAAGCATGACAATCCTCCTAGGCTCTTCTTCTTAACAATGACAAAGGATTTATCTTTCGCAGTTTGAGTTCACTTCATTTCCTTTCGCAGTTTGGATTTATCTTTGTGTGCTAGCATCATAGTCCTTTGTACTTTACCTTACTGTTATTCATTCAGTTCATGCAAGGAATTTGAATGAAACTGCTATCTAATTTGAAAAATGCCATTTCTTTCAGTCAGCGATAATACCAACTCTATGTTTCCTGAAAATTATTGGGAAAAAAGCCACAAAGACACAGGTAACAGTCTAATGTTGCATTTTTCTTTTCCTATAAAAAAAATATAGTAGTTGACATAGAATCCTTCTTTTAAACCAATTTTACATACATCAGAGTATAATTTCAGACTTAATTAAAACTGAACCATAGTTACTATATTCAACAATACTGGGCCATGTTTAGCAAATAAAATTTGCATAATTCCATTATCAGTAGTTGAATTACATTCAACGTAATGATAACACTTCATGCATGATATTTAGCAGATAAAGTTTGCGTTCGATTTTGCGTGCAATAATTTCTATGATCAGAATCTGAATTACACTAGCATATCAAATTTGCTTTATTCCATTTTTCGTGCAATAAATTATACGATCAGTAGCTGAATTACAATGATAGTTGACACTTCATGCATGATATTTAGATGATAAAATTTTCATTATTCCATTTTACGTGCAATACTTTCTGTGATCAGCAGCTGAATTACATTCAAGACAATGATAGTTGACACTTCATGCACGATATTTAGCAGATAGATTTGCATTATTCCATTTTACTTCCAATAATTTCTACGATCAAAAGCTGAATTACATTATTCAAGACAATGATAGTTTTGGAAGTCCTTCTACTAACTTGTCTCTTTTTCCTATTAACAGACTTGCCTCAGTGTTGCAATTGGTGTATTGGGAATCATTTGTGCAGTCCTTGGAACATATTCCTCTGTGTTGAGAATTGCAGACAGTTACTGACACATTTTCCTGCACTTGGTGGTGGTCATTGGAGTATTTACTCAGTGACAGATATTTCTTCACAGAAACTACACTATTTGGATTATTGCGGTGACTACTTAATTTAGCTATATATTTTAGCGATAAAATAGATGTTAAAGCTGTGGGTTTGTTTTAATTATATATTTTTTATTTATAGTTAATATTATTGAAAAATAGACATAATTAAAATTTTCGAATTTAGTTGTATATATTAACAATAATTATATTAAATTACTAACACAATTAGTTACTTATATGTTTAATTGAACAAATCATAAATGGGGATCTCAAGAAAATCTGTACACGTGAATATTCGTGGTTAAAATTCATAATTGGTAATAGGAAATGAATATGTTTAATAATATTGAGAGATAATGAGTAAGGGTATACTTGTTTAGAAGATGGATATAGGTATTATGGTATCTAATATGTGGATATTTATTATTCATTCATTTTTATTAGTAAATTTTATTTGAGTATTTGTTTAGATTAAGTGATATTAGTGAAAGAAATATCAATAATTAAAGAATTATTTAGAATTTAATTTTATATTAATATTGTCTGTTTAAACTTATAAAATTGAAATTATTGTTAAAAAAGATTAATTTTTTAAAACTTATATCTTGGTGTAATTTATTTAAATTTGTTTTTTAGAAAGATGAAATTTGTTTACATTAATTACAATTTTATTTGAATTATATTTTAAAATTGGTTTTATTATCTGTTTATATTTTAAAGACTTGTTTTTTAAATAATTTTATTTAAAACTAAAAAGTAAAATAAAATAATAATTATAGGTATTCATGAACATCCATGTTTGTACAAAATTTTTGAGTATTTTTTTCATAAATACCCAGTAAGTAGTGTGACCAGTGTTGAAAGTTTTTTTTTTTTTTTTTTTTTTTTTTTTTTTTTACAGAGAGATAACTAGTAGACACCAGCAATACCACCCCCACCTATTATCCATAATCATAAGTTACAAAAATATTACTAGTAATTGTCCTTTTATGTTTTAATTTCTCTTACTTGTTACTTTCTAAAGTATTTATCTTGAAAAAAGGTTACGTGTTTGAGACTTCACCTCTTTTAATTTAATTGCCGATATTATTATATACACACTAATTATTTTAAGTGAAAGTAAAAAAAATGAGTTTCTTGATCATGACTAAACAATACAAATTTTTCAACTCAAATTGATTATCTTTTAATGTTAATGTTATATCTAATATAGTATATTTATCAAATCAATACATATAACACTTGTTTTAATATTGATTATTATAAATTGATTTGCTAAAAGATAAATAGAAATATAATTTATATATATTATCATTCTTTTAAAATATATTACGTGATATGTGTTAATATGCAATATAAAGTTAACAAAAAAAACAATTTAAATTTAAAAGAAAGAACAATCTGAAAACGAAAACAAGAAAAGAAAGAAAGTTGAAGAAACACATTCTAAGATGAGAAAATTTTGTTCATTAATATTATGTTTTGAGACGCGATACAAAGAGTATTTGTATTATGAATGTCTAATCTTATGTTTTAACGTGTCTATCAAGTTTTATTTATAGGATTATAATACAATAATTAGTAATATTTTTAAAAGAAAAATAACTTTTATTTTATACTAATTTTATTCGGCTGATACGTCTTTTATATCTTACAACTTACGTCTCATTTTACTTTAATTGTTTCTCAAATTACTTCATTTGTAATTTATTCAATTTTCTCGTATTAGAAATATTTCTCAAGAATATCTATTAAAACAATCTAAGAATATCGATATTGATCTTATCAAACAAGATAATTTACTTCTTTCAAAGTCTAAAACTACAATTTTCTTGAATCATAAGTAAAATGATAACTTATATCGAATTTTATAAAATAACTCTTCTAAATAACGTGTCTTTAGATCAACATTTTCATAAATCAAATAATGAAGTTTCTTATGTTTAACACATTTGTCTGTTTTAATACACTTCAAATAAATGATGCTATAACACTAATACTTTAATATTGATACATATTACTTTTTACATATTATTTTTTTAATTTAAACAGAATTTAAAAATATGATATTATTAGTTAGGAATACAAAATAGGTAAGTTGCAATTACTTGGATTATGTCAACATGCTAGCCTATCTATATAGCTTGTTAATTTGCACTAGTCAAACACTTTAGAAAAGGAAAAAACAATGGGTGAGTTAGCTACAGAAAATTTGGTAACAATCACATTATTTCATTCACAGCAAAATCAAATGACAATATGTTGATATAAAAATAAAAAATATTTTCAGCATTTCATATAACGAAATTTTTAATATAAACTTAATTAAAAATATTCAAATTTATAATGTACTTAAAATTTAATTAAATCTATTTAAAAATTAAGCATCAGATTTTAAATTTTCACTATGATTTCTTTTAAGTTTTTAGTATTGTTTAAAAATTAAAATATATATTTACTACTTTCTTTAATTTATTTTCTAAATTCAATTTGTCCAATATCAATAAAAATTATTTAAATAAAATTTAGATTAAATTATTAAGATATTAGATTTTAAACTAAATTTTATTAATTAAATTAAATTTATGAAATACAAAATTTAAATATTTTTCCCTTTTAACGTACTAGTTCCTCATCAGGCTAATCCGTTCCTAAACAAATGATTTTCAATTCACGGCTAATTTGTCCTAGCTTGTTGCTTCTATTTTAAATAATACTACAATTTTATTTTTTAAATTTACAATACATATTGAATATTTAATTTTTTTTATGGTATGAGCGTAAAAGCAAAAATAATAATAATATTTTTATAGCTGGACATTGTTAAAAACTTATTGTTATAATTATTATCATTATTATTTGTTATTTAATTTTTAATTGCAATTTTTCAAAACTATTAATGAATAAGAATTATTATTTATTGTTAGAGTGAATTTTTAATACTTTCATTTTATAATTGAATTACAATAGACAACAAACGTCATTTCTAATAATAGATACATTATTGTTAAATACAACTCAGTAGTATCAGTGATTGATTGAATTAAAATAATAAATCAAATAAAAACTTGAAAATACAATAAGATATAATAGTATAATAAGAATATACTAGAATTAAAATTGGATAGACATCATTTTATTCAAATAAATGTTTTGAAATTTTCAAAAATCAAACTATATTTACACTTCGAGTTTCCAGATTCAGCTTTTTCTTGGGTTTTAGTCTTAAAAAATTGTAACGAGATAATGAGAATAAGTCAAATGTGTCAATCACTTTATCTTATTTCACCCAGCTAAAAAATCACCTAAAATAATAAAAAAACATTAAAATAACTATAAATGTAAAAAAATAATATAAATTCAGATTTTGAAGAAAAAAGAACACGAAACAATTTAAACATAAAAAATTTCAGAAAAATGGAAATCACAAGTTGCACGAGCAATTGCCACAACGACAACTACAATATAATGTGAACATTTATAGAATTTAAAAATTAGTACAAATATTTAAGAAATATTGTTGGATCCAATGCTTGCTAAATTATGACTTGATTTATTCAGTTTTCGCAACAAAATATTGAAGCAACTAGCAATAACTTTTTTCCCAATAATTATACAATTGGGAATCAAATAATTATATTTGGTACTTGGATTATCAAGTCTTCTTTACAAGACAATTATTAATTTCCACAACAAACAAATATAATATAGTTTCATTAACAACATAGAAGACAAAAATCATACAATTTAAATATTAAAAAATGTCATACCTTTAAAAGTTAGTTTCTCGCTTATAATGGTTTAAGTTTTAAAATTTTTGTTTAAAAAGAACAGTTTAAATTTTTTTTATATTAAAATTTCTTCAAAAATACTTCAGCTCATACAAAATAAGCAATTTGCAATACTTTTCAACTAAGGTTGTATGATAACTATATCCAGAAAAAAAAAGTTCCTCTCTTATAAGAAATACACATTTACAACTACATTGGTATAAGAATTGTTATAAAAAAAAAGTAAAACAACGATGATGATTGAATAAAATTCCATTGTTAAGAGTAAGAAACAACAACAATTGAAAAAGAAAACATTATTAAAAGTGCAAAACAATGATGATTACATGCAAAATCCTCTTATTATATCTTTTAATAGGCCTAAATTGTATGAATTTGCAACGTTTGATAACTTTATTTGGTATTAATTACTATAATATAAATTAAATTATATTTCTCTCTTCTCTTGGAACAATTAAATAATCTGCTTAATCGTAATTTTGATAATGTATTTGAAAAAAAATTGTAATTTTTTTATAGTCTATTAACTTTTAAATATCCTCAACCTTTTTAATTTTAATTGTAAAATATATTATAAAAAATTGAATTGAAAATTGCAAAAAATTATCAGCAATTAAAATTTATAATCCCAAAATTGTGTAAAACTAAATTTAGAAACTAAAATTATGAGTAATTGAAAACTAATAAACTAAAATTACGGGGAAAAAAAATCAAAGTTACCATTAACTCTAAATATTTCAAATATAAAATTAGATACTGTAAATAATTCCATACTTTTGTTCTGTAGTTTAGAATAAAAAATAAATTTTACACATATTGTAGCTGAAACAAGTTAATTGAATTACTTTTATCTAACATCTGAAATTATATAATAATGAATTCAATTTCTCTGAAACGCATAGTGCATGCTAAGCAAGAAATGGATGGCAAAAGTGTAATTTAGGAGTTATAAAGGGGTGGTTTTGTTATTACCACCGACTTAGCGAAAAGATAATGAGAAGTTAGCTGATAGAAAGGTTTATGAAAGAACAACATTTTGTATTTGACGCGACATTCGACCCAACCTAACCCATTCTCTCCTCTCTTCTCTCTTTCTTTAGCGGCGTTTAACATTGTACTTTCCTGTTACTTCCTCTTCTTCCATTCCCCTTATTTAATTAATTAAAAATTAATTAAAAAATAAAAAATATCATCATTTTCTTTTGCTCTTCTTTCGTCTCTTATAAAGGTCGCAATTATTTCTCTTTTTATTTTCTCTCACCTCGTCTCACTTTTTTCTGATATTTCTCCAATTTCTCGTCTCTCAGCGGTTGCCTGATCACGCTGTCAGCACCCGTGAAACGGACCACGCAGGTCAGAAGTTTGTTTAGTGCGTTTTTGTTTCTGCTTCATCGCTTTTTCGGTTTGGTTTACCTTCTGGGTATGTGTTTTCTCGGTGGGATGGTTGATTGTGGATGATGGGGTGTTTGAAGTTTGAATTTTTCTGACAGTGGCTTGTGGGGTTGTTTCATTTCTGGAATTATTGGTGTGGGTTTGCTTGTGGGGTTGTTGGGTTTTTTTTGCATGATTGACTTGGTAGTGTAGTGGTTTTAGTTGATAGGTTGGTTGGGATTTGGAAGTCAGGGTTCGATGTTCATGTAGATTTAGAGGGTTCTTGTTGTTTCTTTGTTGTTTTTAATTGATTTCAAATAATAATGGTTTTGAAAACAAAGGGGGTAGAGTAGTAGTTGTTTTTGTTACAGGGTTACACCGAATTTGGAGAAAGTTGGGAGTTGTGACCAAATGAGAACAATCTTTTCTTCACAGTTGAGATTGACATGGATTACTGTCATGGTGATATCTGTGTGGTTACGATTTTGGTATTGCATATTGTTCTTGTTGTAATCCTTGTGTTTATTTGGTGTCTTTCATCTCTATTGATGTTCTATGTTAGATTTTGTTGTTCAGGGGCGAATTTTTGTATCTTTTGTGAAGAAATGGTTTTTTTTCTGTGTAAATATTTTACTGAATCGGTATGTTTACAGGTTGTCATAAAACAATGGAGTCTCACGATGAAACAGGATGCCAGGCTCCAGAAAGGCCAATCCTTTGCATTAACAATTGTGGCTTCTTTGGAAGGGCTGCCACCATGAACATGTGCTCCAAATGTTACAAGGACATGCTGTTGAAGCAGGAACAAGACAAACTTGCGGCAGCCTCGGTTGAAAACATTGTGAATGGCGGTTCTGGCTGCAGCGGGAAACAGGCTGTGACTGCGGATTCTGTGGATGTTCAAGTTGGAAATGTGGAGATGAAGACAGTCTCTGCTGAGATTGCTGGAGATTCGTCCTCTGGTCAGAATTTGGAGATGAAAGCTAAGACAGGTCCCAGCAGATGTGCTACATGCCGGAAGCGTGTTGGATTGACCGGTTTCAGCTGCAAATGTGGGAACCTCTTTTGTGCAATGCACCGCTATTCTGACAAACACGAATGCACCTTTGATTATCAGAGTGTTGGACGTGAGGCTATAGCTAAAGCCAACCCTGCAATTAAGGCTGATAAGCTTGATAAAATCTAGGGATGCACTAGACTGGTTGAAATATGAAGTTGGATGTCTCACCTTTCCTCAGCAAATTCACATATTTTTGCTGTCTGGCTTTTGAAGTGTTCTTTTAGTGTCTATACTGATGCATGTCATGATACTGATTCATGTCATGATAGCTAGCACATGTTTGGGGAGAACCCGCATTCCTTGTTGATCGATTGGTGAGCATTCACTTGTTAGCTACAGTATGAGTATTTATGCTGGTTCGATGGACATCTTTGGCTCATTTGTAATTTGATTTCCTGGTTGGTCTGCATTTTTTTTCTTATTGCATTAATGGTGTTTACTCTTGTATGTGCTTTTACTTTAAACATTATCTATTTATAATAAATTAATGACGTTGATGGGTGATAATACTGAAAACAGATAGAATTGAAGCAGCAAGTCTCCTCCATAGAGTCATACAGCTCAAGAAACAGAAACACAGAAACTGGAACCAAAACAAAAAACTGGGAGACCTGGTGCATGAGTCACCCTCGAAGTGAGGTCTTTTAGGGAAGGTGGATCATGCAGCCTTACCCTCAAAAGGATTTGAACCCCTTAGCTTCTCAGTCACAAGAAAGCAACCTTACTGTTGTGCCTAGGCTCTGCCCTCTTTGACCTAAGTGACCCTAATTTCTCCGAAGTTCTGTTTCCTTTCCACTTCTCACCACCCTGGCTATGTTGTCATATCCTTTCCTGTCTTTCGTCGTTGCACTTGTAACTCTAATTCCTCACTATCACATTTCTCACCACTGTTTCCTTCTTGCTCCCTTCATGCATTCCCATCTCTCTCTTCTCATAAATACATATAATTTTCCTTGGTCAAACATTTTCCATCTTACGCTCCTTTTTCTTCTCTTGTACTTGTCTCAAAGGCCTACCAAATGTTTATTTTTCCTTTTTATATGCTAAAAATATCTGATATCTCAATCTTTAAGTGTAGCTGTATTCTGGACTTTGTTCTTGATGTACCCCTAATTCAGTATTGTTACTCCTAATTCTGGACTTTGGGTACATTGGGGGCCATAAGTGCCAAAGAAAAGAAAGCAAAACATGAAAACAAAATTAACTATGAGAACTAGCTCCTCTAGAACGGGGAGATTCCGATCCTCAGGGGGTAAGGGGCAAGGGAATTGGGGTTTGCTGATACTTAAAACTAATCTGGTGTTTGAAACTCAAAAATTAGCCATGTGATGGTGCAGAAATCCCTTTCACGATGTGTGTTTGAAAAGAAGTATCTTCTGACACATTTTCACGTAATTTGAATATTCATTACATAGGATGCTTCATTGCCTCTACATTGTTACATTCAATAAAATCTTGTGTAAATCCCTTTTTTAAGTGATAGGCGATCTATATCTCTCGGAAATAGTTTTTTTCCACTCTGATCTCAATAAAAAATTCCATCTGGTCAGTATGATTGCATACACAATCATGGCTTAAAGTAAAGGTTTTCTTTTAGTAGAGAATTGGCAAAAACCATTATTGAAGGCTGCCCCATTTTAGTAGTGAAGTTCACTGCATTCTCATCATTCTTGGTTGTTTCGTGAGTTCTTTTATGTTAACTACTGGTAGACAATTAGTCAAACATAATTTCTGATTGTTCAATGTAATGGAAATTAGCTTATATAAATGTGACTCTGCTATATGACTGGAGTTTTTGTTCTTTAATATCAAAATTTAGTACTCAGACATTTTGGCTGTGGCATTTCTGTTTTGCAATATAGGTTTCTGATGTCTAATTTTGTTTCTAGTATACTGTCAGAAACTACTCTGGTGCTATTTGTGGACAGTGTAATGTTTTAACAGTATTGGTGGGGACTGGAATCTGCGTGGCCTTGGTAACATTACCATTCTGATTTCATCTTCTTCAGTAGTGAAGAAGATGCCTTTAGCATCCATCATTTTCTTCTGTTTCTTGTGTGCACTACATACATTCACTGTCCCCCATTTCTGAATCAATAATACGGAGAGTTATGATTCCATATTTTGTGTTTCTTATCACTTCCTTTGCCACTACCTTTTTCATCCTTTTTTTCTTACCATTCCCTTCAAATTTGATCCTAGGTGTGAGGATAAACCATGTTCTTCAATCATTTTAAGTTCAATAGTAGTGACTATAATACTTGAAGTTCAACTCCTCGCTCCTTTAAACAACCCCTCATATTTTATCAAATTATACTCTAGATTTTTTTTTAGTAAGTTTTTTATTCTAAAAACGTTGGATATACACTCCTTTTAAGTTCTAAAAACATTAGGTTCGAAGTAAAATAAAATAAATCCCTGCAGGTTTTTGATTCGGGCTTTTACTGTTCTGTTCGATTAAGGTGCCATTTCAAGGTACTTTCTATAAATTCAATTATAATATATTTTTTCATTAGTTAAAATTAGTTTATATATAAATTAAAAATTTATTTCGAAGGTAAGATGAAGTTTTTTTACTATATATAAGTTAATTTTAGTTGATAAGTGATTTTTTTTATGTTTCTTCTCCTAAAATATATTAGTTTATTTTCACATTTTTTGAAACAGTTTGGAGTGGTTAATTTCTTGTCGTTATTTAGTCATTCATTTATCTTTTGGGAGGACAGATTGCGACTGGGTTGGATATTCAAAGGGCCTTAAAATCTCAAGTGAGAATTGCTTTTTGCACTTCTCTAGTTTCTTCTTGCACCTCCATGGAGTATTGTAAAAGTTGAAATGTTGATGCTTTAGACTTATATAGTCCAAAATATATTTTCAACTCTAGAAAAATATTTTAGATTATGTATGCTGAAACATGTTTCCACAATTATGAATAATTTTTAAATCTAAAAATACATTTCAGATTTTCAAATTATAGAATTTAGAAATGATATATTCTGAATATTAAAAATAATATATGCTGAATTAATTTAGAATACATTTTCATGTTACGAAATTTGAAAACATATTTTTACTTTGAAATACAGAATACATTTTCATATTATGTAATTTGAAAACATTTTGACTACGCAATTTGAAAACATATTTTAATTGTGAAATACATTTTTGAATTGTGTAATTTAAAATATATTTTCAGATTTTAAATACGCTTTTGGATTATATAATTTTAAGTATATATTTTTAATTTTGAATTGTATAATCTAAATTAAATTTCTGTACTGTATAATTTGAAATGTTTATAACTTAATCTTAAGTTCGTCCAAAACATCCAAAAACATGTAGGAAATTTCTAGAACAATTTTAACACGGGCATTTGATAACATGAGTTATTTACCTTTAAAAATAACCTTGTTTATATTTTTTAGATTTAATTGTAATTGTAATTTTTATTATAAAAATTTATAATTTAGTACTTCGTTTTTTTTTTCTGTACAATTTTAGTTCCTTAACTTCTATTTGTAACTTCATTCAATTTTCATATGAATATGATACTCATTTAAATTCTGCAAAAGGCTATAAGTATTATCTGTTTTCTATCAATTTCAGTATGTTATGTCTAAAATAATAAAAATTTGAGAGTAATTGAACGGATGTTAACAGATAAAATTTTTGCAAAAATTTTTAAAAATCAAAATTGTAAATAATTAAATATTAAGTGTTATTATCAAATAGAGAAATTCGTTGATATTGAAGATTGAAACAAGTTTGATTGAGTTCCTTTTTAATAGGGAAGTATAGTTAAGAAAAATGATTGAGTTTCTTTGATACTTTTAGTCACTTTGGTTTGATAATAGATGGTATTTGATTTATAATTTTGATGTTTCAAGTATAAGTAAGTTCATTTTTTGATCTTCGTTCTTTTTTTATTAGAATGTTTTTAAGAAGTCTTTATAACTTTATTTTAAATGCTAAGCTATTGATTAAAAATGTTTTTAGTCAATTAAAGTGTTTTTTTATCTTGCTATTTTGCAACTTAGAACATTTTTATTTTAGTTAACTAAAATAATTGAATTTTTTAAGAAAATAAGTTCTGTCTGTTTTAGCTATTTGAAGACAATTTTAATCAGCTAAATTCACCTTAATGTAACTTTTAAGTGATTCTAGCTTATGAGAATGATTTTTAAGTGATTCTAGCTTATGAGGATGATGTTTTAACTAGCTAAAAATCAACTAAAACTATTCTTAATTGGCTAAAACTATCAAGACCTTCAAACCTATGTTTCTTACATTTTTAATTGCAAATTAACTTAAACTTTAACACTGATAAAAGAATTTAAAATACTTTGAGTGAAAACTTTGGATTTTGATAAACATTTTTATGGAGTTATTCTACAATGATCATGAAGATTATAGATTGATAAACTTATATTGAAGAATATCATTCTTTCTTTCTGTTTATTTGATCTTAAATTGTTCAAGTGATTTTGTGTATGTGAAGTATTAAATTAAAAGCTTGAAGTAGTAAGAAATTAAGCGAAAAAAAAATCAAAAAATCAACATGTTAACTTGATATTTGTCTTTTGTTTTTGAAATAAAATAAACAAGTTACTTACATTTCTAAATAGAATGAAATATAAAATTATATATATATATATATATATATATATATATATATATATATATATATATATATATATATATATATA
>Ga0209489_105905_pt1 | contig 20468 bp, 9 predicted proteins | sample SiratrowhiteBW_FD_187527 | JGI IMG/M metagenome (GOLD analysis project Ga0209489, IMG submission 187527) | Root nodule microbial communities of legume samples collected from California, USA - Siratro white BW (SPAdes) (version 2) | ecosystem: Host-associated > Plants > Roots > Nodule | place: USA...
TATATATATATATATATAATGTGTGTGGGGAAAGTTAGTGAAAAACATTACAACCCCTAAAAATAAAAATAACAATAAAAAAAAGTCGAGAATGATGCTTTTAGGCATTGCAATTTGTATTTCTCTTTGTATATATTTTTATCTTTTTTTTTTGTAATTTCTTATCATTTATTTATTTTGCAATGTATTTTTTCCACTATTCGTAGTTCTCTATAACTTAAATTTTTTTATTATATTTAAATTTAATATTTACCGGCCTAAACAAATATAAAAAATTAATTTATTTTTTTATTTATAAATTTTTTCATCAGCGAAAGAAAATGGAAAACAATTAATCCTCTATTAAGACTCACATTAAGGTTATAAGTGTCAAAATTAAAGTTACTCCCGAGAATGGCGTAAATAACTTCTGATTAGAATTAGGCCAACTTCTAGAAAAACATTATAAATTTAAATCAACCTATTTTGCTTTTATTTGTTTAGTTTATCGAATTGGGGTTGGACTAGCCTTTAAATTTTGACCAGTTCGCTTTTTAAAATAATTAAAATTTTAAATTATTTATTAAACATGTTCATATCATAGATTTTGTATATCAAATTAATGTATCTATTAGTTAAAACTAGTTAAGTCACGACAAAATAAAGAAAATATCTATTTTTCATTTTTTTGATATAGATCTTTTCAAGTTTTTTTTTTTTTTTTAAATAAGGTTTATATGACATGTCAGCCTGGTGGTTGACATATGAGTGGATTCATAAAAATTAACAATACATGAACTTGTTTCGAGTAAATTATGAATTTAGCTAGTTGCGTTAGAAAAATTAGTGATATAAGGTTATTTAATTCATAATTTCAATGCCAAGTTAACTTTATGATTTATGGATTGATCAATTTTAAAAATTAATGATTATAATTTTAAAAAATACATATTTTTAAATTTACAATACTTTTTATGTGCTATTTTTTACTTCAACTAGCCATTTTGCCTGTCTACGTAAATAGCATAGGAAAGTCAAACTAGTAAGGAAAAGGAAACGCAAAAATAGTCAATATTCGGTGCTAAAGTCATGTGATAGTTCACATACAAGTCCAACCAGAAAATCAGCAAAGGAAATCGAATACGAAAACCTTTTTCTACTCATATAGATTCTGAGTAGAGGGGGGGAGAAATAAAAAGAATTTTATTGAAAAGAAAAATTAAAGCAAATGGGGGTCACAAGCAAGCATTCTTACACTCGTAAGAAAGCACTAATACACCCTAGTGACTGAAACATTCTCATTACTCTCTAAGTTGACCTGTTTGGCATTATGATTTATAATGGATTTCCATCTCAGTGCCATGTGTAAAAGCTTAGGCTTTGCATTATTCATACCTAGGAATTGGAGTTTGCCCAAAAACATCATTGAGAATGTAACCAATAAATTAATACAAAATTAAACAACATTGCTTTTCTACTGACCAAGATCATATCTTGAAATCATTGACAAGTTTGAACAATAAAATAAGAAATCGACAACCTCAAAATATTTAAATATATCTATATATATTTTGAAATGTTGCATGGCTATTATTATTTCTAGGTATGTTGCATGGTTATTGCAATCGCATCAAAATATGATTAAACGCATCAATCACAAAAGCTAATGTGAGTGTAATTAATGGTAACATGAAAACCTTTATAAAACGAATCATAAGTCGATTCCTCCTCCAACAAGCTTTCTGGGTTGCCCTTAACAAATTTGAGTCTGTGACATGGGACCCTTGAAGAGACACAAGTGGGGTCCTGCTAGGAAAGATACTCCTTAAGTTCATTGTCCCTTCACGACAAGGGAAGGCAAGATCACAGTGAAGAGGAAATAAGTGCATATATAACTGTTGATGAATTTGAAAACATTTTTCAATTGTTGTCTTTATGTGTGTTTGAGATTAAACCCATACACTATGGAAATCAAAATAATGAAGGAGCAGTTTGTTGTGAGTGGCAAGTGCATGTGGTATCATATTTACGCCTCCAATTTTGGCCCACAGAACCACAAGAAGAGAAGACAGCCATACACACTGGCCCCATTGGATTTGGCAAGGAAAAAACAATTATAAATGGTTGACTATTATTTGTTATAGTTTTTAATATAGTTACTCAAACCCAAAATATGAGGACTAAGTTGTTGTAATTAACCAATCTACAAAGTTGTTTTGGTGACCACATATGTTTACACCTCAAGCACTGAACTTTAAAAAAGAAACTACTCATGGGTTATATACACTACAAGCAAGCATATCAGTGTTGTGATCATGGCGATGTATATGGGGCCACAAGTCTAGCACTTTGTAATCAAGTAAGATGCGATAAAGCGACTACCACACCAAGATTCTTACAATCCCTGACCAGAAAAATACTACAAAATTTTCATCCAAGTTCTTCAAATTTCTTGTGCTGTTGTTAAATTTCGTTCGTACTTTCTTGGTTGGATAGTAAGACGATACGAAATTTCTGCTTCGGCATTTAAGGTGTCGGTTTTTTTTCCTATTCCGTATTTTTTTTTTTCAAAATTCAAAGAATGGGCATTTTTTTTAATTCAAAGAATGGACATTTTTTTTAATTCTCATTATAGCACAATTTTATAAGTATTAATTGAAATCGTGCTGATGTAGCACGATTTCAATTGTTTTAAAATCGTACTGATCTAACATGTTAATGTGATATGATTTCAGTTAAATTTTTAAAATCGTGTCATGGTGGCACGATTTCATTAATTTTTTATAACGAAATCGTGCCAACTTCGCACGATTTATCCAGAATGGGAATAAATTTTGTTTTACCCATTCTGAAAATTTCGAAAAGAAATTGCACCAGAATGGAAAAAAAACCTAGGGTGTCTTCATATATATATAAATTAATTTTAACATGACTTAAGTTTATTCTGACAAGACAAAATATTTCTTTTACTTTTTTAAACTATTAGATCACTACAACAAAAAACTCTATTACCCATAAAATATTTTTTATAAGTTTTTGTTCATGGGAAATTTAGATTTATTTTAGACAAGACAAAATAAAGATGCAAGGTGTCTCACCCCAATTACAACTTATCTGTGTTCAATGTCCAATACATAGTGTCTTTACTAATCCCCCATTTCTCATATTTGAATATCCTCTCTTGCTATTATAGTCCTTTTTGGATAAAGAAATTCTTTCTTATTTCATATTAATCTAGTTATAACCCAACATAATATAACAATTAATAAAATTATCATTCTTTTCAAAGGATTTGTACAATATAAAACAATTTAATGAATTATAATTAATTTTGAATCAAGAGAAAAATTTAAAATGACAATTGGAAGAATATTTTGTATCTATATAAACAATCAAAGACAAAAAAATGATTAACAATTTATGATGAATTTACTGGGTTTAAATCTCACCAATCTTCACTCTCATGCATAACAAAATTTATCTTCTTTTCTATCAATAATTAATATCAACTCACAATATTACACAAATTTGATTCCTCGACAGATGAGCTTAGGGAGTATCTATTAACCGTCAATTCCTTGATCAATTATATAGATGAACCTTGCATCAAAAGATCTTAATGACAACAAATGAATCTCACTTTATTCCTAAACAGAGCCTTAATTCGGTAAATTAATTCAATTTTAGATTCATAATATATTTTTCAATACTCTTAAGAATCAATGATCGAGTTATGGATTCGCACAACAAGCATGATGAGTCATTATTTCCCATATTTACTTGTCTTTTTGTACCTATTTTAATTAGTGATTTGTGCTTAACTGCCTATTATTTTCTCAATTTCACTATTTGGGCTTCATTTATGAGAAATTCGTAATTTTATTTAATTTGAATTTCTGAGCTAATTTTATTATTATTTTCAGGGCAGCTTTGGAATTTTATTGGGCTTGAAAATTAATTTTGGAATTGAAGAGGAGCTTCCACATTATCAGTTTTTATTTTAGTTTTTATTTATTGGACCAGAATTGAAAGATTTGGGCCCATTAGGTTTAGTGTTCAGGACTGACCTAGGTTTAGCCTCCTATGAAAGGAGGTGAAGCCAAAGGAGTTGGATACATTGGAGACTCTCGGCTTTGGAACTCAATTCGTTTTCTCTTTGCAATTACATTCGGTTTTGTTTCAATTAAATTTCGTTATATATTTAATTTCGTTTTATATTTAATTATCATTCCTTCTTCATCTCACTTTGTTTATTCGCTTTTATGGAAGGCTAATCTGTTTGGGTTATGCCCTTGATTGAGATTGCAAAAAAAGTTTGAGGTTCTATACTTATTCGTTTCACTCCTTTACTATTGATTTCATTCTGTGCGTCCACTGTTTTCACTGAACCGTTCACGCTTAGTGATTCGGTAAATATGAACTTGTGCCTCTATTCACGCTTAGTGAAGGGAGTTGCGCGGTTTAGGGGTTGGGATGAATGTTGCGCGCGCGCTTGTTTCGCACAAGGAACACTCACATTAATTTTTGCTTAGTTAACTAACTTGGGTTGTTTCAAGGGTTGGAGTGTCATTATAAATTTTCGAAACCAACGATAATTGAACTGCATTCGAAATCAAGGGGATAATCTATTTTTAATCACTGGTTTAAGTTTTGTTAATTACTATTTTGTTGAAATTTGTCTAAACCCCCTTGTTCAGTGTGTTTTCATTCCTTTGGCAGAGAATTAGGTCCTTGGGAGACGACCTATGAGTCACTTCCTAGTACTACACTTTACTGAGATTATTTGACCGGATATGGCTTCGATCAAAGCATAAGCATAGAATTAATATATTGATGTATTCAAAGAACAACATTTATGATAAGACAAAATAAACCCAAATATGATTACATTAGAGTTCAAAATGGTTTAACCTAACTCCATCAATGAGTGATTTAGCTCCTCATAGACATAAGGAAACCAAACATTACAAGAATAATGATGGAATAATATGATTCCTCTAATTAAACCCTAAGAATGCCTCCAAAATTGAATTTCATTCTCAACTCATAAAGATGTCTAACTGTAACCTAAAGCTTATTAATAAGATTCTAAAATTGAGGCTCATGCTCGGTCCAGGTCATCTGCGTCAGGTACCACTAGATTTTTGTTACTGTTTTAGTTTTGGAACCCAATATGTGTCGGGCGTAAGTATCCTGGGCCGGGTGCATTTCCATATGCTCGCTCTCGGGTTCTCCCAAGCCAAGCCCATGTGGCTGAGCCGGGTTTGACTTTATTTGCCCACTTTTTATTTCATTTTTTCATTTCTTCAAGGCTTCAAACGTCTTTCTTCTCATCCAATGCTTTCCTGCTCAATTTCATCAAAAATAGCTTGAATTAGTATCAAATCCTTATTTTGACTCTCAAAATTAATTATTAACAAAAAATAAAATTGATAATTAAACTAGTTTTAAATGTAGAAAGAGTTTATTTCTGTAATAAAAATGGATCAATAATATCATATAAATTAACTCTATCCTTACACTAATCCCTTTAGTCATACAACAACATTACATATATCTTACGAGAGTAACTATAGGGCATAATAGTGTAGGGAGAGCGTACAATTGTACTAATACTCACCCAAATGTGTTATACACACCACTATAACAACAATACTTTAATGAATAACTTCGTTCTCTGAAAAAGTTGATAAATTATCATCTCTCTTTTTAATTCTTCTTTTATGCACATCTGACTTCTAAAAATATTAGTAACGTTAGTATAAAAAAAGATTTTTTACATTAGGATTGATTATGTTAGGTAATAATTCAAAGTGAATGCAGGAGATGTAAATTTACATTGGACATGATATCTAATATAAAAAATACATTTCTATATTGAATAAATTTACAATAGACATGAAGTAATATTAGATAAAGGTAATTTTATTGAACAAAATTTACATTGGACTATGCACCAATCGGCATAAATTTACGTCGGGCTTAGTAACATTCAATGTAAATTTACATTGGGTAGTGCATAATTCAAGATAAATTTTAGACATTTTTTCTAAATTTATTTTGTTTTTGGCTTAAAACCAAAATCTAAAATGTTGAGAAACTCCAATCTACATATATAAACAATATAAGCCAAATATTTCAACTAAAGTTCAATAAAAAGGTCTAATGTCCTAAAAATGAGCTAAAGAATAAAATAAAGCTAACTATCTATGCTGAAGAAGAAAATTTGTCCATTATTCTCTTATTGTTGGATGTCCTACTGGGACAATGGACATTAATCATTGAAAACCTGAAACATTTATCATTGAAAACCTGAAACATTTGACTTACATTATTATGAAATAGTCATAAAAGTAAAATACACTTTAGCAAAGGTTGAAATGTGATACTTCTATCTAGAAGTCAGTGATACCCAAGCAAATGATGACTCTCATCCAATACATGATGCAATCGCCTCATTCTACCAAATCAGCTTGTCTATTATACTAAAATGAGAAATAAGTGACAAATTATTGTGATGCAACTTTTAAAAAAGATAATTATTGTATGTAGCAAAAAGGTTGCCTAACCTTAGGATACATGAATTATATTGACTTTGTTATACTCCTTCCATTTAAAATATTTGTATCAACCATAACTCTAATTATAGTAAAGACATATTTTAGTCTGAATACAATTATACTTGTCCAATATAATGAAAAATGTTAAATTTACTTTTGTAATAAGCTTTTCAATTTCCTGGCTAGATTTCCTTTGAAGTAAACAAAATCACACTACTATGTAACCCCTAGGTATAATAACTACAAGTAATTGCCAATGGGACCTACCTTGAACAATAAAAAATTAGTTATATAATTATTGTAATTTTAAAACATACAAGTTAGAAAATTAACCTTTCAATGTATGGAGTTAAGTAAATATGTCTCTGTGAGTTACTCATCTATGTTTCCAAGTATTGTAGGATCTAGATCTTTGTGTTCCCAAATTTCTGCATGGATTGAGGCTCAACAAATCCATATACTTCTAATTTGTCTTGCTCCACACTTAATTTGTCCATGTACCTAAGAAAATGAATTATAAGTTAAATATAATTATTATAATATGAAAAACATAGAAAACATGTTATGACTTACATGGTCCATAACTATATGATTGAAATGTTCAACAGGAAGATTCCTTCAACAACCTCTAAGGCATATGGTAACAAAATGTACAAAGGAACAACAAAACTATCAGTTCCAAATACTTTGATGTTCCATTGTATTTACAAGGGCATCCTCCTCAACCTAATTAATATGTTATAAGTTGAGATTTGGGATTATCTTGAGATTCCGCCATGTCATCATCATTTATAACAAGTTCTCTCATAACTTTCTTTTCATGATGGATAAGATCCTAAAAAAAGGTAAAATGTTAGTTAAAAATTGATACAAATTATAACAATAAAAAATAAACAAAAAGTAACACAACTTAATACCTTTGCACATGTTGATATCGGCATGACTAAATGTCTAAGACAGACCAAAAATGTGCAAAAGCCTTCCTATTGAACCTTTGAATTGAGCAAGGGCACTTGAGCAGCAACATCTCGAGCTTCGTCAACCAATACCCACATCTAGTTGAACTTTCGAGGGACACCAACCCTTCCTCTATTTGTCAACCAATTGCCACCAGATGCGGGAGGTTATCTTCAACATATAACTCACACTAGTTTGATACATTAGTGTGAATATGATCCAATGAGGGATCTACTAACAAATATAAGGATGAAGAAAAGCTTGTTGAAGAAATAGAAGGGGAGACAAGGAGAAAAAAAATAAAAGAAATGACAAATAGGAAGAAGATTCCATAAAGACTAATAAGAAAAAGATTCAAAGCTTTGGAAGATGAAATTAGAGGACTTGTACTTGAGTAGTTTCTTAGCTTTTAGAAACCTGAGAGAAGTAGGAACTTCACATGTTAAGCTTGAGAGACATGGGATGAAATTCATCTTACCTTGAAGTTAGAAGTGTATTTTGAAGTTTTTAACTACCACATGTCACTTTCAAACTGCACATAGTGGTATTTGATTCTTTCACTTGACCCTTCAACCTTTCAAGAGTCTTTTTGTGCCACTGGAGACTAGATAGGTGCCTCACATGTGAATTCTCCAAGAGTTATTAGTGCTTTTCACATGCAATCAATACATATCCCTAGATTAAAGGAATTACCCATGTACACTCCCTAATTTCAAGGGATTATTATGTGGTAATCATTGTTCAGTGGTGTTAACTCTTGATAGGCAAAGTTAACTCATTTGTTACATTTTCTATTCCATGCACGAAATCCCTCTCTATATAAAGGAGTCTTCTCCATTTGTAAACATGAATACATCGTGGAATTGAATGAAAGTCTCCTTTGTGAGTTTGTGAGAGTTTGAGTTGTTCTCTTCTTTTGTTTTGCTTCTTATCCTGATAAGCTTTCTCAAGTAGTGAATCATCTTAGACTTATCCTTCAGTTCTTGGACTAAAGGTGGCATGTTCTTAATCCTTGTCACATCTCAATCCATTTTTATTTTCATTTTTTTACTTGTTCTAGTTTTTACATTGAAACTAATACAATTTTAATTGGTTTCTCCATGGTACTTCTTTTGTGGCATATTTTCTTATGTTTTCCATGGAGTTTTTTTTCTCCAACACCTTTTGAGTTTATCAAGATCCTTCCCAACCTATTAATATTCACATCATCTCCCTATGTAGCATAGTCTTTTCCATCAAAATATGGTAAAAATACACATCGTACTAGGCAGATAATTGGGCCAAAGTTGACATATGCTTGTTGTCAATATCACTGGTGGACAATGCAACTTTAGCTTGTATCCAAAGAGATATTTGATGTAGACTTTTACTTTGGCATGAATCATATTATCAACAAATAGAGAAAACATTTCTTGCATCAAATAATTAATCCTCAAAAATTTTCTTTATGCTAAGTTAGCTTAAACTTTGCTTACGTTAATAATCTGATAATCATTAATGCTTATCAAACAAAGCAAAAATGTGCATGGTGTTTTATAGTCTATTTAAAGAAAAACTTGCACGTTACATGATCTACTTTTTTATGCAACATCTGTCAGATGCAACTTCTTCATGTTTCATGCCTTGTTGGATTAAGCACTTACTCAAATCATTGGGTTGTTGCAATTATGCTCTAACAAAAAGTCCTTTGGGTTATTTTGAGACCAAACATAAAATTCATGCTAATGCCACCCTAAGAGGTGTTAGCTAGAAGGAGAGTTATGTAAAGTCCATGAGACTTACTTTCGACTTAGCTTGAAGACAAGTTATTCATCTAGAGAAAAACCTTTGAAAATCTCTTCTCATGTGTTGCCAATAAAATTCACTTTTCAAGAAAGTAAGAATTTTATCAATTCCAAAAAGAATTTTATCAATTCCAAAAGGACTTGTTATACCTCACTCATAACTTTCTCCAACAAGAAGTTTCCTTATGGATCTTTGGGTATACAAAGTTTTCTCATTTTATAAAGATACCCCTTAGAAATGTAGGACCCATCAAGAAGCTTCTTGAGAAAACTTGCATTAGTGGATTGGAAATCTGGATCATGCTTATACAAATGATTTTTGTTATCAAATCCCATAATTTTTTTTAGCCCAAAGAGATGAGTAATGTGTGTCTCCTAGATAAAGCACAAGTAATTACATTACTCTTCTTTTTTTTATATATTTAATAACATCAAGGAGTTGTTCCAAAAAATTCACCCACTTAGCATTTCTCTTGTTTAAATTGCCTCACCCTCAGAGATACTTAAGTGACTTGTGAAAAATAGGTTAAACATAAGAAGAAAAGGTTTGGTTGTGTTTTAAAAGTTTTAAGTAACTTTTTGCAAATATTGTTTGATGTGTACAATTAGGCAATAGTTTTATTCTTGATAGATGATCTGTCAAAGACCTTCAAAAAATTTATTTAAAAATATCCTTTGTAAGTTAGTGCATGAATAATAACACACAATTTGAACAAGACAAGAAAGGAGTAAATACTTAGTGATTTTTATATTGGTTCACTGATAGTGCATTCTACATCTAGTTCTCAATCAATAGACTAAGTTTCACTATGCAGACTAATGCTTACAACATGAGTATTCTCAACTTCATAAGACCCATGATGAGAAAGTCCAATCCAACGAAATGAAAGATTAAGTCCAAGATCCAATTCAAGACTTAGGTAGACCCATGACTAGAAGAAGACTTTGGAAGACTAAAGAAGTTTTGTAGTACAGGGTGACCTATCTACTAAAGGTTCAACTATAGAAGGACAACCATATGGAGGAGACTAGGCTGATTACATCTCTAATGGGCTTAGAGAACTAAGAGAATGACTAATAAGAATTTTAATTTATTTTAATTTATTTACTTTCAAATGAGGCAAACTCGTAACCTACATGGTATTTAAACATTTTTTGGAATTGAGAAGGATAGATGGTATACTTTACAAATTGGTGAGAGTGAATCTTCTGGGTTCTTGGTTGAACCAACTCTTAGACTTATCAAGGGTTTTACATCCCCTTGTGGCGTGTCTACGACTTATCTTCTTCCATGGAAGTGGCACTGCTTATCCTTCTCACCTATTTTTCCTGAAACCCTACTTCCCAATAAATTCAATTTTCTACCCTAGACCGGTCCCTTTTTGAATCCTAACAAACGGGTTCACATATTTTGGTTTCAGAGCTCAATTGTAGGGCAATGATTGAGATGACTTGAAGAAATTGGTAAAATCCTTCCTTTAATTTTACTATCAATATCATTGTAAGTTAGTGGTTGAACCATTGCAAGAGTCAAGCTTGTAAAAAAAACAAAAAAAAAATTAAAATTGTTGTGGCTGAATGGTTGATGTCATTATAACATAAACTCAAGTATCTATGAAGTGATATATTGACTACAATTGTGGAGGATTGTTACTATACTTGTTAGGTAATTAAAATTGTCATCAAAGTGTTATTGTTTAGCCCATCATTGTGTTTGCTGCCCTTATATTTTTTTTGTTAGAATTACTCTTATCGGGTGGATTATTCTTGAAAAGGTCTTCTTGATTTGGTTAAGAACTCAATAGTGGAAAAATAAAAAATAATTATATTACAAAAAAAGCCTAAATTGAATGTATACACTTGAGTGTTGAGTTTAAACACGCGAGAAATAGGTAGTGAGGATATATTACTTGTTACTTCTAATCAATTTTCTTTTTTAATTTAAGTATGTCAGGTGCAGGTGTTACTCCTTCCTCTTTAGAAACCACCCTTTCAACATAAAAAATGCATGCTTTCACTCAATATTTGGAGAGATTAATAAAACAACAAAATGATGAGCTCCACGAGAGGTTAGACCAAATGGCAAATAGAGACAATCATGAAGACAATAGGAGGAGAAGAAGAGATAATGATGGTGAATCGCGTCAAAATAGAATGGAAAGAGTAAAACTTAAAATCCCACCATTTAAAAGAAAAGGGAACCTAGAAGCATACTTGGAGTGGGAGCTCAAAATTGAGAATTTGTTTTCTTGTTACAAATACACTAAGGAGTAAAATGTTAGGCCAACAATTGAATTTTCTAATTATGCACTCATTTGATGAAACAAGTATCAAAAGGAAAGGCGGAGAAATGAAGAACCAATAATGGTAAACGCTTGGAGTGAGATGAGAAGTATCATGAGGAAAAGATATGTTCCAGCTAGTTACAATAGAGATTTGCAGTGTATAGCTCGATTGTTGAAGAGTAATATGAGTGTTGAAGAGTATTTCAAGGACATGGAGGTTACCATGATTAGAGGTAAAATTTAGGAAGACAATGAGGTGACTATAGCTCGATTTTGAGTGGTTTGAATAGTGTTATAAGAGATATTGTAGAGCTGCAAGAATATGTTGAGATGGAGGATTTGTTGCATAAGGCCACCCAGGTTAAACAACAACTCAAGAGGAAAAGTATTAGAAGAAGGAGCTATTCCAACTTTAACCCAAGTTGTAAGGACAATTCTAGGAAGGAGGGATCCTCATCCTCCGAACTTACCAAGGTGGTTCCACATGGAAAACTCCAAAGAGTTGCAACGAGAAGACTACTAAAACCAGGGATGTAAAGTGCTTTAGGTACTTGGGAGGGAACATATTGCTTTTGACTGTACTACTAAGAGAATTATCATTCTTATGGATAATGGAGAATATACCAGTGAGTCTTCAACTAGTGAAGAAGATGAGGAGGAAGCAATGAAAGGTGATTTATTGATATTAGGAGGTTGTTGGGAAGTCAGTTACAAGTTTTAGACCAATCCCAAAGAGATAACATTTTTCATACTAGATGTTAAATCAATGCGAATTTATGCTCTTTGATTGTTCATAGTGGAAGTTGTACCAATGCGGCTAGCTCTAGATTGGTGTCTAAATTAAATTTGGAGACTAAGCCACATCCTAGGCCATACAACCTTCAATGGCTTAGAGAAGATGGAGAGTTGGTCGTGAATAACCAAGTGAAGGTGTGCCTTTCCATGGGACAATATACTAACAAGGTACTATGTGATGTCGTTCAAATGGAGGCAAGTCATATCCTATTAGGGAGACCGTGACAATATGATACAAGGGTAATCCATGATGGGTTCATAAATAAGATTTCATTCATACACAATGATAAGAAAATTATTCTTAAAACATTATCTCCTAGAGAGGTTTGTGAGAACCAAATAAAATTAAGAGACAGGAGAATTCAAAAGAAAGGATAAAAGAGTGAAACACATAAAAAGAATGGAAAGAAAAAGAGTGAAACACATCATCAGGGAAGCAAACGTGAAACACTTGAGAGCAAAACAAATTGTTTGGTGAGAGAAAGTAAGGTGAAAAAGGTGTTGTTGGCCAATAAGCCACTTTACTTGTTGTATTGTAAAAATAATATTTTGATTGCTAACAACTGTAGTAAACTTGTTGTTCCTACTAGTCTTTATTTTCTTTTCCAGAAATGTAAGGATGTGTTCTCAACAGAAATCCCAAACGGGCTACCACCGTTAAGGGGAATTGATCATCTCATTTATCTCATTCTTGGAGCTTCTTTACCCAATCGACCAACTTACAGGAGAAATCCCCAAGAGACTCAAGAAATTCAAAGGCAAGTTGATGAATTGATGGGAATGAGTTGTATTTGTTGATTATCATCTTAGGCCTTCCACAATAGTACACATTGCACTCTTAGAATATTTAAATAAGCTTGACATTAAAATTGAAAAAACTAATTTCATTTTCATTTTGTAGACCCTGTGTAATAGAAATAGAGATACAAGGAGGAGACAAACTATTCCTCACATTGGAGGTTGATGTGCATTGTCAAACGCGTCTCAAATTTTGTAATATAGCTAACCTAGGTCATTCTTTCCAAGGACCACTCAAATGTTCTCTTAAAATGCAGGGGTTTTAGCAAAATATTTAAATTCACTAAGGAAAATGGAATTCAAACAAAATAGAGGAATTTGAGTAATGAAAAATCAACCCGATCTCCCTTCAGTTCTCCCAAATCTCTCACCGGCTCCTACACATAATCAAAATTACATTCGTTGGTTAAGTAGACCAGAATGATGATGATGCTTTGGAGATTGGGGGTAATTGTTGTTGTTTAATTGCATATTAATTTTGTTGAACTACTTTAATTGAAAATGGATTTTGTTTAACTATTTTAATTGCATATAAATTATGTTTAACTATTTTACTTCCATATTAATGTTGTTTAACTGTTGTTTAATTGCATATCAGACATGTGTTTTATATCTTGTTTTTACACAAAAAAATTGATGACTTAATGTTGGAAAATCCAGGAACTGCATTAGATATATTTTCAAATGATACAGTTGGTGTCATATTTAGTAAAGACCATCCAGGTCGGGTTAAAGGACTGTCATATGGAGCTTATTGTACTCTTGTTTTTAAGAAATCCACAACAGGATTAAGTGGTATGAACTATGTTTTCTCTAGTTCACCTTCACCACATGTTGAGGATAAGGTAGTGAAGATGGAAACTGAGCTTGCAACTCTAAAGGACCAAATGAATTCCTTGCTTGCTTACATTGCTACAAGACCAGATGCTCCAGAACATTTTGCTGCCATGGCACTTGGTTTGGTATGTGCCTCCAATACTTCAATTTTTATTTTAATATTGATATTGATCTATACATGCTTCTATAGAATTTAACATGTAGAATTTACTATATAAAAAATGATAACTTTCTTTTCTTTATTTCAGGCATCAGATGTTGAAAGTGGTGCTCAATTTCCAAATCAAATTATATGATCAAGTGGAGGTAGCAAGACAAATAAATTGCTACTTTTTTTTTATAACATTTTGTAGTAGTTCAGTTGTAATGTTGTGCTTGAACAATTTATAGAACTTGTTTTAGTATTATTCTTTTAGTAATTAAATATGATTGAACAATTTGAAGAAGACAAATTAGTATATGTTGGAACAGTATAGTGTGAACCTTGGTACTTAAATGGCAATGTTATTTTGTTATTATAAAGTTTGTGTAATTTTTAATCTTGATGGACAATGATAATATTTTGTTGTAATATGTTGGATAATTATGAAAGCTGGTTTAATATATGTAATATATATAATTATGAAAGTTGGTTTACTAATTATCAAATGTTGGATAATTATAAAATGTTGGATATATTCCATTTATTAATATTTGAGTTACGATAGTTTGAACTAACGTAATGTAATTCACAACTTCTTATAATAATGACCATAACAAGCATTATATTACAACGTCCATAATAGTGTTCAGATGTATCATTTTTTTGGTTAACACAATTTGTCAATTAAAACAATTATGACAATTTTAATTAACATTATTTACTTTCAAAAAAACTGCCACTTTAGAAAAGTTGTTATATGGCGGATGCGGCAGCGATTCGTGCAAAAATGTCAAATTATATTTTGTGGCATCCAAATCTATGGCGGTATGCGAAACCACCAAATACATATAAAGTGGCATTTATAAGCGATACTATATAAAAAATATCCACCACATACGTGATTTTTTGTAGTGAAAGTCAGGAAGAGGCTTATTAAGTATATCAATCCATTGGTGATCAATTTTACCAAACTTTAGTTCAAAAACATTTTTTTTTTACATATTCACGAATGAAATTATATTTCACTTCAATATGCTTAACCATAGAATGATGGATAAGGTTTTTGAAAAGATTGATTACACTATTATTATCATAATATAGAGGTATATTGTTTGAATAGTAAAGTAATCTTATAACTAATACTTTACCCATAGAAGTTGAGAGTAGCAATTTGCAACTAACATATACTTTGCTTCTGTAATAGACAAAGTGATGGAATTCTGCTTCTTGCTTAACCAGGAGATTAAATATGGTTTAAGGAATTGGTGTCCTCCACTTGTGCTTTTTCTATCAATTCTATCCCAGCATACATTGCGTCTCAAAATCCTTCAATATGAAGCTAACATTTTTCTTATAACACAAGCACAAAGTAGTAGACCTACAAGATAGGGTAAGATCCTTTTGACAACTTCTAAATGAGACTCTTTAGCATATAATTGAATTTGGCAGAGAGATAGACATTATGGTTTCTATGTTTTCTCATATTCCAATCTCATTTAAGAAATTTCTTATGGTAAAAAATGTATAAAAAGTCATTCATCGTGTTCCAAAATTCATTTTCCTTTCTTGCTTGTCATCCAAATACTTATTTTTCACTTTTCATGATGTTTATGCCAATATGCAAGAGATCCTTGCTTCAACGAATTCTACTCTTTCATTGGAGAATGAATATTTTGTTCACGCTACAAAAATTCCTTGAATATAAGTCTAGATCGACTTCTCAAACCTTATAAGGGTGATGCTATAAATATCTTTGTTCGGAAAAATGAATGTTTGATGAAGATCCTTGGAGGAGATGTATAGAGCAAATTTCCATGGACGAAAAAAAATGCAATACTGTAGAATTGTGAGAAAGAAGACGAAGAGTTTGAATTCTTCAAATTATAAGAGAAGCTAAACATTTAGAAGAGTTCAAGCTCTTCAAAGTTAAGAGAAGCTAAACTTTTAGATCACTAAAAAGTTCATATGGAGAAGTTTAAAATTAAGTTAGTTATGTAAATCTAAAAATAATTGTGAAAACATTTATTTGTCCCTCAGATATAAATGAAGAATTTTTATTCTAAAACCTAAATTATGAATAATTAATTTGATAAAGATTTTTAAAAGTGGAAAATAATTTTAAAATAAATCCTGCATTGTACGTATGAGAATAAAAATAACATAATTTTACGTTAAGTTCTTAGTGAAATCATATTATAGTAAAGGATGAGAAAGTATATAACCAATGTTGTTACTTATATTTGAATTTTTGTAAATTATGTTATTGATAGGGAAAGAAAAAAAAAACAAATAGGATCACTTGTCATCGTAATATCCCATATTTTTCATATAATAAGAACTTTATTGCATAAAAATTATATAATAAACTTGAATATAAAAATTCATACATTCACCATGTATTTCAAAATATACTTCTCCAAATAAGATTTAATAAAAATATCTTCGTAAAATTACAAATAAAATAAATTAAAATAAAACTTCTCCAACAATTCACTTAAGTCTCACACCACCTGTCAAATCCTCTACTCACATATAATATACACAATCATCGCAGTTTTAAAAACAAAACAAACAACACACAGAAAGAAGGGTAAGCTAGACAGTTTTCAAAAAATATATATATTTTCATAAATTAGATTTCTATCTCAACAAAACAACAACAATTCAATCTTTCATAATTCATCTCACATCATACATATACTGACTCACAAACAAAGACACTAGACTCTTTACTTCCAGAAGGCACTCGTGTATTGAGTTAGACTCAGAGGTGTGCACCTGTCATATATCATCCATCTGTTCCGATCAACTCATATTTCAAACCTCGGATACAGTCTGTCCCAATTAGTTCCTATTTCAAACCTCGGGTACAGTTCCCATATGCACAGGGTTAACCCATATGTCCTATTCCGATCAGCTCATATTTCAAACCTCGGACACGGCCATATGAACCTCCTTCGACTCTTCACCAACTCGTAAACTTCATTTATATGAATCCAATATATTAGTAGAGTCAGGATACCTCCTTAGATAGATCAAATCCCCAAACAATGCACATCTTACTAATCTCAACACGGGTATCTCCTTTCCAGAAGATACTATGTCTCGATCACACACCACATCATTCACAAATAACGATACTACATCATACCATACATAAACATTCATTCCGTTCAATTCAAATTCATCCAATTTAATTCAAATATATATATATATATAAACAGTCAAACTAACTTCCCTTACCAAATATCATCATTCTAGATAAATTTTTGTTTTAAAGGAGACAAACATTTATAAAAAATATGCAACTAGCTTCTCTTACCAAATATCATCATTCTAGATAAATTTTTATTTCAAAGGACACAAACATTTATAAAAAAAATATGCAACTAGCTTCCCTTACCAAATATCATCATTCTAGATAAATTTATGTTTCAAAGGAGACAAACATTTATTAAAAAATATGCAACTAGCTTTCCTTACCTCTATAGAGTAGAGATACTCAAAAAACCCTAAAATCACGGGCAACCTAACTCTGTTCAAGAATTTAATCGAACACTCTTGATCTACTCAACACTAGGAATCTAGGGATGTCCTCTGATTGTTAATCTGATAACGTATGAGATCACAAATCTAGAGAGAAGGTAGAAAACTTTAAAGAGAAATTGTTTGAGAGATGTTGGTTTTCATAAAAATGAAACTGTATATCTTCTTAAAGAAAGAGAGAGATTTGGTAGTTTTTATAAACATAGAGAGAGATTTGGTAGTTTTTATAAACAAAATATCTTCTTAGAGAGATAAAATATCTTCTAGAAGAGAGAATATCTTCTGAGAGAGAGAGTTGGTGGTTGTTATAAAAATAAAAAGTAAATAACTATCTTTTATTTAGTTAAACAACTCTTCTGTAAAAAAAAATAGGTTATTTATCTTTAAAATTAAATTCTAGGTTAGTTTTTATTCCATAGCTATTTTCTAGGGTATTACATTCTCCCCACCAACAAAAAAATTTCGTCCTCGAAAATTGACATACTGAGAAAGAAATAAAAATAGGTTTCTCTAATGATTTTTCTACATCTCCTGAGTTGAATCACTAAATTTAGTCTCTCACATAATAAATCCTATAATAAAGCAAGCAACAATAAACTAACATCTAGTATCCTTCAAAAATAAACATCTTAAATTCACTTAGGAGTTATGTTTATCAATACTACCAAAACACTTATTATAAAGAAAAATTTTACACATTCTAATTTATGTCTAAAATCCAATTTCATACAAAACATAATTAATCAATAAAACATAACTTTTAAAGATACTCTACATATGAAACCTTAAGATAGAAATCTATTTTGATTAAGTCATGAGTGTGCACCCTCACCACTTTATCAAGATTATTTTCTTTCTTAATAATATCATCTACATTCATCATAGTTAACTTAACTCAAATACAAATCAAAATTTCAAAGATCATGCTCAAACATCCAACCAGAAAAATTTTGCCTATTTCTTAAAAGTATCAAAAAAATTCACACGCAGAAGAAACACAATAAACCCACTACCCTCAGGTCATCCTAAGGACGAACTGCTCTGATACCAAATGGAACATTCCATATTTTTCATATAATAAGAACTTTATTGCATAAAAATTATATAATAAACTTGAATATAAAAATTCATACATTTACCATGTATTTCAAATCATGGGCAACTTAACTCTGTTCAAGAAATTGATCGAACACTCTTGATCTACTCAACACTAGGAATCTAGGGATGTCCTCTGATTGTCAATCTGATAACGTATGAGATCATAAATCTAGAGAGAAGGTAGAAAACTTTAAAGAGAAATTATTTGAGAGATGATGGTTTTCATAAAAATGAAACTGTATATCTTCTTAAAGAAAGAGAAAGATTTGGTAGTTTTTATAAACATAATATTTTCTTAGAGAGATAAAATATCTTCTAAAAGATATAATATCTTCTGATAGAGAGAGAGTTAGTGGTTGCTATAAAAATAAAAAATAAATAACTATCTTTTATTTAGTTAAACAACTCTTTTGTTAAAAAAAATAGGTATTATCTTATTTATTTTTAAAATTAAATTCTAGGTTAATGTTTATTTCATATGTATTTTCTGGGGTATTACAGTCATGTCATTGGCAAGCCAACTTCGTAAACTCGTTTTTTTATTATGCAATGAAGTGAAAACAAAAAATTCCCATGCATGATGGGATACTAAAACAAAACAGTACTAACAACTCCATTTCAACAAAGAGGGCGAAAAAAATGGTGTAAGCAAAGTTGTCATATAAATTTGACTCATGAATTTTTTAAGACTAGTAAATAAAAGAAATAGGAATTTTATGAGAATAGAAGGCCCGTTATTAGATTGTCATTTTTTTACAACATATAAAATATAATAAAATCTGTGTAATAAGATTTGAATCCTGAACTAACTATAACTTAGTTAACATATTAGTTATGCATGCAATGTTAGGACTATATTGTTCTTTAGTTTTAAATCATTTGAAATTGAATTGAATAGAAAAATATTTTTTGTTATCAATTTGAATGAGATAAACTTTTTCTATTTTGGTTTTTTTCCTAAACTATTTGATCTTATAAAGAATTTTAATTCTTTTAGTGATACTTAAGGCATATCAAATTTTATTATTTATAGTGCTACTATTGTGCTCTTTTTCTATTTAATTACAATCTTATAAGGAAAAATTTATATTTTCCACTTTTACAAAGTTTAGGGTTTATGAGAGATAAACTAATCTTTCATAGTTCATCAAATTACTTTTTAATTATAAGTTGAGTTTTGCGAAAAAATTATTTCAATATTTTAGGTGTCTTCATTACATTCTACATTATGAATTTTTTTTTTTTTTCATTTTGGAATCACTCAATTCTGATTTGTGTAACCAAGTTACGTCTATATCTTAGGTCGGTCTAAAAGTCATTAAGACTAAGAAAAACCCTTATCAAAGTATCCCTCGGTTAACTTATTATATCTCCATGAGTTTGACTCACATAAACGAATTGTAAGGAAAACACATAAGGAGAAATATAAGATTGTAATGAACCGAGAGAAGTAGAAAGTGTGTGGTCTTGTTAAAAGGAATAAAAAATGGCATAAATTGAATTGCAACATTTCTAGTGTAATATTTTAGTCCATGATTCAAAGAAACTTATGTTAATTATATCAATCCATAGATCTATGGATCAGTTCGTCCATCATGTTGCAATTAAAAATTATTAAAAAGAATATTAAGATATCAATATATATATATATATATATATATATATATATATAAAATAAATAAATATA
>Ga0209489_105906_pt1 | contig 20467 bp, 7 predicted proteins | sample SiratrowhiteBW_FD_187527 | JGI IMG/M metagenome (GOLD analysis project Ga0209489, IMG submission 187527) | Root nodule microbial communities of legume samples collected from California, USA - Siratro white BW (SPAdes) (version 2) | ecosystem: Host-associated > Plants > Roots > Nodule | place: USA...
TTTTTTTTTTTTTTTTTTTATCGTTTTTCCAATTTTAGGCTTGTTTCCGTCCTTGTCTTTCCGTCGGTGGTGGAAAGAAACGGAGCCTCAATGTTAATGCAAATGAATTTATTCAACATTTCCCCTTTAGAATTGCCCCTTTTATTTCATAGGCTATATATGTTACACATATTATAACAAATCAATATGCCTAATTTAGTTCTTACGGACAACTGATGGTTATTTGTTGAAAAGACAACATTATTGTTCGTTTTTTTTATTGCAAAAAAATTTAAGCGCAGAATTAAAAATCATAATAGATAGGTATGATTTAATTAAAAAATAAGTATAGGTTTTTCATTCATAAAAAAAGTATTCTAATTTATCAATTACTCTTATAGTGCTTTAAACACATGAAATTTCTTAAACATTAAACCCATGTCATCATCACATAACCTTTATTGAATTTTTCCAATAGTTATTTCTTGGTGTCATTAAATTGGTAGAGTAATTTTTATTAGTTTTGAAAGAATTAACTTAATACAAATATTTTAGTACAATAAAGAATAAGAAAGTACTATATTATATATTATGAATCATAGTCAATGGGATATTTTGGATTTTTAGAATTAGGTAATAACAAACTTTAAATTTTCTAAGAATGAACTCGTTTGTTGTTTCAAATATTTTGAATAATAGAAAACTATCTATTATATATATTGTAGTTGTTGGTATATGAAGATTCATTGATCCCATCGACAAATGAAGAATTTGTATAGAGTGGGCAAATTATTTTACGTATTAGAAATCATTAATTGTTATGCATTCATTTTAAGATTTGTTAAATTAAAATGTGTTTTTGAACTTTAGTACTTATTATTATTATTTTAAGGGGATATTAGAGTTGATTTCGTGGGGAAGAACATATATTCGATTCCATTGTCTGATTGTGTAAATTTTTTTGTTATGGATTTAATTTGAAAGTTTGAGCTAATCAGGTTAATCTTGAACAATGAAGACTGCTACCATATAATGAGTTTAATTATTACCATGCTTAAGTCCAACAATTTTGGAAAATTTATGCACATTTAAAACAATAATTTATCCTTTAAATGTTTTGGGTGTTGCATACATTTTTTATAATTGAATAAATTATCTTACAATCAACACTGCTCATGCATGCTTGTTAAGTTGCAACTGCATTTAAAGTCAAGATTCAACTATCAAGTAAATTCAAGCAAGCAAGCCGTGATAGCTTGTGTTACGTTTTGAAGTTTGCTGTTCACTCTATGCTACTACAAATCTAGAATGGGGTTGGTGTTTAACAACTATTCCACGATTTTATTTCTGAGAAGACTTCATTTTGACAACACTCCTAACATGTAAAACGAACCATGAAACAAGAACATCGTCCATGCAATAAAAGTACGAGAAAAAAAATGTATTTTTAATAATGCTCGTAACAAGTTGTACTCGTAATTTTTTTTCTCTATATTGTACAAGAACTACACTCAAATCAAATCATTGATTATGCATGCAATATTTGACAGCGATGTTTATCTAGAACAGTCAACTACTATATCCAATAGAACAATCATATACACGCTAAAAAATGGTTTTGGGTGCAAATGGTGACATACAAGAAACAAAATATTAAAAAAATGCTAGTTCAACGTCATTAATATACATTTTTGTAATTTTCTTATTGATTTCTCAACCCTAACCGCAACTTTTTATTTATTGATTGAATTCTTAATCGAAAGGGTCGAATAAAAAGATGAAACGGGGCATTTATTCATGTCAAAGCAACAAAACAGAACCAGTTATTTCCTTGTGATGAGATGACATAAATGACCAAAATTTTCCACAAATTTTAAGTGGCTTAGGTTTCTGGCTTTTCTCTTAATCCATCTGGTTTGGTTCATAGGCCGTGTGAACGAGTAAAGGTAACCACTTGCATGGGCTTGTAATTTAATTTGCTTGATTACGAAGTTATTATTAGGTTAAAAAAATGATTTGATGGGTTCATAGACTTACGAGAGTGGATTCTGTAGCATGTTAGATTTTGTGTAGTTATCACATAGCATTATGTTTCCCACGACGATTGTACCCAATGAGTGAGCATATATATATAAGTTGTCCACTTCAACAAACAATTTGTCATTTACCCACTGATTTATAGGTTTCACCTAAATGTCGAAGTGAACCTCAAGAAACAACCATCCTTAATTTTTATGTCTCAGTACAAGTTTAGTACCAGGTGAAAGTACAGGTATGCCTATTTTGTAGTGTACCCTCTTTCCTAGTTAATATGTTTCATGCAGTAAATAAAAACGAGGAGAAGTAAGCTTCTAATTATCTGTCAAAAGGTTTATATAATTAATACACACAATGACAATGAAATCATGAATGAGACGCTGCTGAGACTTTTTATCGGTTTCTGGAGTCACTCTCACACTCTCTCTCTTCTTTTAAAGGTTTCTCCAGAGGTTTTCGGTGGGAGTAAAAAAATTTACCTTCTTGAAGTAGTAAAATTTACCTTCTTGGAGTAGTAAAATTTACCTGGACACTAATTTATTCTAATAGCAGAGATTTTTTTGATCGTTCTGTGATAAGTTGTTTTTTTTTCTTTTATATTTATATTTTTTTTTATGAAATATTTTGGTATTGAATTTAAACATAACTTAGTTATTATTAATCATTCAATATCAAATCTTAACAAATAAATGATTATAAAAAATATGATTATGAAAAATGACAGAGTTTATAAATAATTTTTAACAATTAAGTTAAACTCCTTAATTAAATCTTTTCTCGTAGGAATCCGTTAAATTAAATTTTTATGTTTATAAATAGATTGTTTTTCGTACTTCCATTATTTTATTTTGGATCAAGAATACACTTCGACCCAAACGTTACAAGACATAATAAAACAATAAAAAGAATGTTGAGGCTAGGAAAAAACTTTTGTAATAATCAGTAATAGATCTTTATTATGTTTTGTAATTATTTTCCATAATTCTTTTAAATAGAGATTTTTTTTATAAACTTTTGTATTCAGAGTTGTTTATTTTAAAAATTAAAATAACTTTTTGAGTTGAATGTTTTTTTACTAAAATACATTGAGATGATTCACCACTAAGTCATATTAAATAACATGTTACTATCTTCAACACACAACCTACTTAATTTTTTAATGTAGAACTTTTAACTTATATTTTATATTTTATATATTGGTCCAAGTATTAATGAAATTAAGATTTGATTTCAACACAATTGATAAATCTTAAACGATACGTCACCTTGCTTAGCATGAAAAAAGTATCAATAGTCAAGAAAAGAGGACCATTCAAGCAGCAGGAACAATAGACAAACTTCCAAACGATTATACAATTATAATCTTTTTGCCTTTATCAAACTCAAACAATTCAAAAACATAAAAATTATGTTTTAGTTGAGTTGGAGAAGAAGTTTACTTTCCCTAACTGGAGGTAAAAATTTAATATATATGTGATGTGACGAACATGGTTTATCATGTAAAAGCATGGAAAAGGGTTAGTGGTTGAAACGTAATCAGATGAACAATTAATTTTTTTTTTCATGACCTATTCTTCAGTGTAAATAGTAGCTACCAATTCTATCTGAAAATACATCGTGAATGATGTTAACACTTTACTAAAAAGTACAGTTGAAAATGATCAATCTGTACAAAGTCAACTTATTAAATTGGTTTATTGGTTGCAAGAAGCCAAGATTCAATCAAATATCAAACAAATTTAACCTGCACTTTCAACTAATAATTATTAAAACATAATTATGTTTAACCTGTATATATATGTTTTAATAAATTCAACCAAATATGTTTTAATAATTATGTTTAACCTGCATTTAACCAAATATCAAACAAATATAAACAATTACAATTTTAAAGTTCACATTACTTCATAAATATGATTAGGAATAAATAGTTTATTATCATTTTAAATTAATGTTGATTTATCTGATTGCATAGTTAAAGCCCAAAATAACTGTTGATAAACATATAAATTATTAAAAGCATAAACACAATGTTAAATTATAATAAGTACATATGTTTATATTATTATATTTAATTATTATTCCAACAGAACTTTAAATTACATATAAACATAATTGACAATTTTTTTATTATTTATTTATAATAGAATAAAGATTTTTGTGTTAGTTTGAACTTAATTGAAGCTAATTGAAATAAATATTAAAATAAGATAAATGTTATTATTTTTCTAATTGACACTAATTTATTTTAGTATTTATATTTATTTAAGTTATTATCGATTAGATAAATATTAATTTTATTTATTTTAGTATCGATTTGATCGATATTAATATAATATTTATTTAAGTTAGTATTATAAGAGAGTCGATGATAATTTATATGTAATGAATATATGTTTGTGAAAATAAATAGAATCTGTAAATTATTTTAATTCAAATGTTTAATTTTACAGATGAAAAATCTTTATACTCACAATTTTCATTTTTTATTTTTGTTTATAAATTTTCTTATATTTATCTTCTTCATCCACCTCCACCTTCATCAATACTTTCATTCTTAATTTACATTTATCTCTTTCATGTATACTCATTTTCTTCATTTATATTCACACTTCTCTTTCATTCCCTATAAAATTTAAGATAAAATGTATTAGGGTCAACTTCATGGATACTAATTACTTCAATTAAAAATTAATTTAAAAATTAATGGTGAGTTAATTATTGTATGTTAATTTAGTGTTATATAGAATGAACCTTCAAAAGCTTACACTAAAAAAGTATTTATAATTTTAGAGTGCAAATACTATTTACTAATTAGTGTTATAACTGTAAGTCAAAAATAAGACACTAAACATTAATTTTCTTATAATATTTAATGTTCATCACTTACTCTATATTATATTAATCCAACTATTATGAAAATAAATCATACACCCTAGTACTATTGGCCAATTTGAAAGGAAAATCACAGCAGAGATATTCACCAATAACCTTCAATCTAGGAAACGTGAAGCTGATATAAAAATGTTTATTAATATTTTTCACTTATAAATTGATTAACTTGTACATTTTAATAGGATCAACTTGTACGTTTTAATAGACACTTTAACTCACAAACTTGAACTTCAAAAATATTTGAATTCAATTTGTTTTTTCTGTTTAACTTGAAAACATTAATTTTACACTAAAAGTAATTAAGAATATTTGTATGGAAACATGGATAAAACATTAATTTTGTGAAAAAAATTACTGAAAGAGTATTTCTAACGTAATAAATTTATTAAATAGAAGTGAGTTATTTCACATTTTATTCCTTTTAGAGATATTTCATCCTTTATTCTATCACTGCATTTGTGAAAATTTATGAGTATACAAATTAAATTATTCGACCGTTTATTATTTCATAAAACATATAATTTAATAATTTATATTAACTTCTACTTTTATATCCTAATTCTGGATACATATGATCTACGTAAAATTTCATATTATACTAATTTATATTTTGTTCGTTTTAGTATGTATATAAACTTGTTTTTGTCATAGTAGGCAAAATAGTATTTTATTAAAATACTATTATATATTTGATTTAGATTCTTCTATTTATTTTAAATATTAAAACTATGTTATAAATTGACGATATATTTATTTAATAATACTTTATTATTTTATCAAAACAGTTTTAACTATGTTAAACTATTAAATTTTGAATAATAAATCTTTGTTGCTTCAACCCCAGACCCGATTTTTGAACATCCAATGTAAGTATAACCATTCTAGACTGTTCAAGAATTCACTGCATGCATGTGCATACCTCTTTCTTCTAGCTATGTATCTCAAAATCCAATTTAGGGTTGTTGTAGTACTCTCATTTCGTACTATTTTCCTTCTTTTTGGCTAAAGTACTACTGCACTGCACAGAATCCATTTCCCATGAACCTTTGGTGTGTTACGATCTCACAATTAATTAAAGCAACCAAAAGTACATAAGATTTTGTTTATTCCACAAGCAACAGTAATCATAATCGCATTAATTGAAGACCAAAAGAAAAAAATAAAAAGGAAGCTTCTATGGGTAAGAATTATTGAGGTCTGATGGAAGATTCAGTTTGTATAATTTAATCAATAAAAATTTATTTGCGACGTGGGAGACACTAACAACACAACGAGATTGGATTTTTTTATTTATTTAACTAATTAATTAAACATCAACTGTGATAACCTACTCTCACTAGTTATTACTTGTTTTTTTTATACAGATAATATTTTAATTATAAAAAATTGACATGGTATATATGTAATATAATATGGTGTGTATAATTATTTTTATCTTCACTTACTTTCTGAATAAAAACACATTCAAAATATTGTTAAAAGTCTCAAATTTTTGTTTAAGAAAACATTCTTAATATTATATCTTGAGGGTTCAATTATGTCATCGATAATAAGTATTTCATATATATGATATATGGTTATTTTTAAATTAGATACAATTAAAAATATATAGTCAATTTAATTCAGTATATATGAACTGATTTTAAGAAAATATATAGTTAACTAAGAGAGAAAGTTTTCTAAAGTTAATGTTTTCTTGGTTATCATGGAATTATTACTAACTATTAATTGGGAAAGCCGAAAGTTAAAATGATATAAAATATTTAATTTTCAAAAAGAATAAAGTGAGAAATTAGCCAGCACTTAAAAAATATTGTAATTTAATGTATTGCTACAAGCATTCTAACGAACATCTAATGGAAAAAATAAATGAACACCTTATTATATAGTTAGTTTGACAATATAAGCACAAGGTAGCTTAGATATGTTTACAACTGGTATTGCACCAATGTCCAATTTAAGAGAATAATTCACAAAGTTTCTTATATTGACCACAATTATATATTCTACATGACATGTTTATCCTAGTTTAAAAATTGATTTAATAATTATTTTAAGGGAAAAAAGTCAATTGAAGCACCATGAAAGCATAGATATCCAAACATTTAGAATTGAAGAATTTGTACATATGTAAGCAAGTGATATATATGTAAATTATTTAAAAACTTAATAGGCTCCAACAACTTGAAAGAATATAGTTCAACCTCTATCAGTAGAAAGTGTGATTAGTGTTTGTAAAAGAAGAATATTTTAATTGACATGACACAAGCATATCCCTTCTCAATGACCATTGCTTACGTTAATTTCACTTTGGTAATCCAATTCTAGGTCGCCTTAACTTACCTTACACCTTGACCTGTTCTCTATCCATCTTTCATGAACCACCCTTCACTTTGGCTACCAAAATTTTAACCACTCCATTCTACCATGTTTTTTTATTCTTCCTTTTCATCTATTAAATGAACCCTTTATAAGAAAAATACAAAATCATAACACCCCTTTATGATATTAATACAAAACAAGTATTAAAATACAGTCTTTTGATGTCTTCACGCTATTGTGGCTGTTATTTCCGGTTTTTAAGAATTGGACATGGATGAAACAATATAGTCTGCCAAACATGCGAGAACAAGTAGCTAATAAGACTTTAAAGAAACTATTGACCAAGACATATACATACATTCTGCATTATTCTATACTTGTGATTAAAAGTATAAGGCAAGTTATATATTGAGATTTATGCATAAATGGAACAGAGATACGGTTCTTATATATATAAAGAAATGTGGGAGAGGTGTGAGCAATTGTTGTTTTTTTTTTTTTTTTTTTTTTTTAGGAAAAAAAGAGTACAGAAATTGAAGATCCCATTTCTCAACTACTCTCTTAGGTGCGGGAAGACCAGATTGGCGTTGAAATCGTGTGCGCAAATTCGTTGAGAGGTGTTTGTCTTGTTTTCCAACCATTGCGTTTCTTTTGTTTTAATACAAACTTTCACGCCCAAACGTGTGAACCAGAAACCTCTACTCAAGCCTTTTACTTTCTCTTTCTACAGACAAAGAGAGAAGGAACTCGCTTCAAGAATTAAACGAAGAAAGCGTATTGCAAGCGAGGCTACATTTTTTGATGAGGACGTCGTCGTTTGGGAGATGCAGCAGCGGCGAGTTCCAATTGTCGGAGAGCTACGGCACCTTGTCGCCGGCGGCCGGAGGACGCGCCTTCGGCGCAATGATGCCGGTGTTCCTCAACGATCTCCGGAGCAACCACCACAAGGAGCTCGTGGAGATCACGCTGGAGCTCGAGAACGACGCCGTGGTGCTCTGCAATGTGACGCCGGCGGCCGCGTATTCCGCTCCCAATGCTTCTCCGTCGTCGAGCAGCGGAGGTGACGCCGCCGGCGGCGGCGGCGGCGTGGCGCGGAGCCTCTCTATTACGTCGAGGATTCGTAGGAAGTTCCCGTGGCTGCGGTCGTTGTCGTCGGCGTCGGTGGAGAGTGTTGCCGCCGCTGAAGATCCGGTGACGACGGCGCGAAATGCGCGGAAGATGAGAGCGAAGCTTGAACGGACGAGGTCGAGCGCGCAGAGAGCTCTGAAAGGTCTGAGATTCATCAGCAAGTCCGGCGAAGCCAGCGAGGAGTTGTGGGGAAAGGTGCAAGAACGGTTCAGCTTGTTGGCCAAGGATGGCTTACTCGCTCGAGAAGACTTCGGTGAATGCATTGGTAAGGAAGGATTTATAATTCAAATCAAATTCATTAAGAAATAACCTTAATCACATTTTTAGTTCGTGAAATAACATAGGATGCTATAATTCAAATACTGAGCCCAAGGCATAGTTTTAGTAAAATAATTATAAATTTGTGGGAAATTGAATGATGAAAGGGATGGAAGATTCGAAGGAATTTGCAGTGTGTATATTCGACGCATTGACTCGGAGGAAGGAAAGGAGAGTTAGTACCATAAACAGAGAAGAGTTGCACGACTTCTGGTTGCAAATTTCAGACCAGAGTTTTGATGCTCGCCTCCAGATTTTCTTTGACATGTAAGTTTTTCATCATCTTTTCTTATACTCATATTTTCTCTTTCGAATCATTAACAAACATTGTTTGTCTCCCTTCACATGCCCAAAATTTTCGTCCTTCTCACAAACAAAACTACTTCATAATATAAACTAACTTTAATTCTTAATTTAACTATTAACTAGTAGATAATTTCTTAACTTATACATTTTTTTATGCGATAGTTTTTCAATTTATTCTATTGTATATATATATGTATGTATGTATTTTTATTATTACTTTTAATTTGGTATCATGGACCTGTTGGAGTTACACAATTTGATAGCTGGAATAGTAGAGTTAGGCGACACATGTTGAAAGAAAATGCTGGTCCAAACGTGTATCTCTTAAGCTTCTCTAGTTTAAACTGGAGAGCCCCTTAGTCTATGCTTCTGTAGAAGATACAAACAAAATAATGATATCTTATCTATATGTACTATTATTTTTACACCAACCTATTAGCTTTCATTTCACTCAATCTTCAAACATCTTGTATGTAGAATTTTTATTTCTATTTTGTAGATTTTTGTACAATTTGTGATTCTAACATAATCTTCTTTTTTGTTATTCCTACTCACTAATGACTTTTTTACTTTTGAATTTAATAGAAAATAGTAAATTATTTTGAGTGAATTTGGTCTTCACTTGAAATTAAATTAGGATATATTAATCTTCATATAAAATGTATATAGATAATTTCATTTAATAGAAAGTGACAGACAGACCCTTCAGTTCGAATAAATAATCATGTATTTAAATATGGCAACTACAATATAATTGTTTTTTAATCACCTTTGGCATTGTTCTTTAAATGTTAAATAAATTAAAAAGTTGTTTATTTCAGGGCAGACAGTAACGAGGACGGAAGAATTACTAGAGAGGAAGTACAAGAGGTTAGATTTAAGATGTTCAAGAAACACATATATCCACTAAACTCTTGTTATTTTATGAAGTTTCACCATCATTTGTAAAATTAATCTTTAATCAACACTAATTTCTTAAATCTCATAATAGTGTCTAACCTATGACACCCCTAATGTTAAGTTTAGCAACAACTTCTTAGAATAATTGTCTCTTTTATAGAGAATTTATTATTTTATAGACAAATATGCTCACATGAGAGATATTTAAAATGATATTGAAAAATTGAATGGGAGATAAATAAAATAAAATTGGACATAAAAAATAAGAATTTTCCAAAATTCGCTTGAATTTTTAATTAGGTGTGAATTACTTATTATCATTATTATTTTATTCCTTGTTAAAAAGAGAAACTGTCCTATATACCTGTGACCTTAAGGTTAAGCTTTATAAGCTTTAAGCAATAGATTTAAGAGAAAAACTGTACGAAAAATGCTAACGATAATAAGGAACCATAGGTTAACCGTCAAGCTCATTTAAATACAGAGTTTGATCTGACGTTTGTATAGCTAAATTGACCCATATCTAGAATTTTAATTCCATATGTACCTTGAAAATTATATCTACTCATCAATATGTTTTGATAAACTCTTCAATAAAAATATTAAAAAAATATAGACAAAATAAAATGGATCTTCTAGAATTTTATTTCATATGTAATTTGAAAATTACTTTAGGTCATCTTTTATGTTTGGATAAAAATATAAAATTGATTTTTTATAAATTAAAATTAATGCATGTATAAGTTAAAATTATTATTTTTTTAAATTGTATAAAAGAGTTTTTATAAATTCATTTATATATAAAATAATTTCAGTTTATGTATAAATTAATTTTAATCAATGAAAAAGTTAATTTTATTTTTTAGAAGATTTTATAAAAAAATTGGTAAAAAAAATATGTCATATAAATAAACAAAATTTATTATCCTGTTAAAATAACTTCATGAATTAATTAGTAAAGGAAAGTAGATAGAGTAAACTGAAATATATTAATTTAATGGGGGGAAGCTTGCATTGCTCCCCCACATTCTACCCACTAATTGAATCAAATTTTAAGATGCATTACGATATATTCAAGAATCAAGAAAAAGAGAAAAAAATAGCGAAAGATATATATTGGATTGTGAGACGGTTTTTGAAATTACATTACTTATTGCTGACGTGAATATTATGTCTTGTTCATACGCTTTGCTTTTAATCTTATTTAACAGCTCATAATGCTCAGTGCTTCCGCAAACAAGTTATCAAAGCTAAAGGAGCAAGCTGAAGGATACGCTTCGTTAATAATGGAAGAATTAGATCCAGAAAATCTGGGTTATATTGAGGTAAGAGTGCGGAAGAAGACATAAATACCCTCTGTCTTAGATCTGCTTAACTTATCATTGAAATTAAAAACATTTGTTAACATAATATTAATATTAAATTTATATATTTTTAAAATCATTTTTAACATTAATAAGGAGTTTTTTTTATGAATTTTAATTAAGTTCTTTTAATCTCTTTTATTATTAATATATTCAATATTTTTATTTTACTTAAAAGTTAGACTATGTTCTCAATATTTTTTTCATACAACACAAAAATCAGCCTGTCAAATGATTTAAAATATTAATACATTCCACTAATTATTTATTAGTTCTAAAAATTCTTATAATTAAATTTGTTTTTTTGTAAAAAATAATTAACATAAGAGATATTTTAAATCGATTCTTTTACCAAACTTGGTTCTTAAAATAAGATTGGACGGAGTAATTTGAAACTTTAAAACAGTTAATTACATTTTTAAAAAAGAAGAAAGTTAACAGAGCAATATACTGTTACAGCCATATAACTTAGGAGATTATTGAACTTTTGTGTTACAATTTTTGAGACTTTTTCTTGATCACTAAAATTATTGTCGTTATTCAGCTGTGGCAGCTAGAAATGTTGTTACTGGAGAAAGATAGGTACATGAACTACAGCAGACAACTGAGCAGCGCAAGTGTAAACTGGAGTCAAAATATGAGCGACACAAGGCCTAGAAATGATATACAACGATTGCGCAGGACCCTCCAATGCCTTGCATTAGAGTATTGGAGAAGGGGTTGGATTTTGTTATTATGGTTAGTAACCATTGGTAGCCTCTTTGGCTGGAAATTTTACCAGTATAGAAACAGATCAACTTTCCAAGTTATGAGCTACTGCATACCAGTAGCCAAGGGTGCTGCCGAGACACTGAAGTTCAACATGGCTCTCATCCTCTTACCAGTTTGTCGAAACACTCTCACATGGCTTCGTTCCACCGGAGCCAGGAAATTTGTGCCCTTCGATGACAACATTAATTTTCACAAGGTAAGACAGAAGTCAGCTTGTTTAGAACATGTTTATTTTTATTATACGTTTTAAATTTAATAACTATGGAAAATGTTAATAATAATAATAATAATTATTATTATTATTACTATTATTGTTCTTATTATAAGAATTGCAAAGAAACTTTTATTATGATATGTAAAATACATTTTCTCATAATTTTTTAATACATTTTTTATGATTTATAATATTGTTTAATTCTTTAATCAATGTGACACGGGTTAACAAGATCTTAACTAAATAAAGTTGTTCAAAAAATTAATGAAAGATAATACATGATAACAAAATTGTACTAAGTAGAATTTAAAAAGAAATTAATGGTTTATAATTATTTTTAATAACCTTTTTCTTTCGGTTTAAAGCATTATTCTTTTTCTCAAACAGCTCTTAAAGTAAATAAATTATATAGTATTAAAAAAATATTCATATTAATTCTAAATATTAGCAAAATATATGATAAAAATAAATCTACTTCATAACTTATTTTAATAATATAATAATATATATTATTATTTTTAAGTTAAAAACATAATTAAAATATTAATATAATTATAATGCTAGTCGTATAGGCTCTGTTTTTAGGTTCTTAATTGACACGAGTTCACTTGCTCTCCAAAAGTGACAAACATTGAAATGAAGCTGATACAAATTGCTTGACAATTTGATTTTGTCGCCGTCCTTTTCTACAGATGATTGCATTCGCCATAGCTGTTGCAGTCGCCGTTCATGCCGGCAATCACCTGGCGTGTGATTTCCCGCTTCTCGTAAACTCATCTCCGGAAAAATTTTCACTTATATCTTCAGATTTCAATAACAGAAGACCCACTTACAAATCACTTCTGACCGGTGTAGAAGGCGTAACTGGAATTTCAATGGTTATTCTCATGCTCATCTCTTTCACTCTAGCAACTCACCACTTCCGGAGAAACGCATTGAGGCTTCCTTCGCCCTTTAACAGATTGACTGGCTTCAACGCATTTTGGTACTCACACCACCTTTTTGCTCTCGTCTACGTTCTGCTACTCGTCCATGGAACATTCTTGTATTTGACCCATCGCTGGTACCAGAAAACGGTAAGAATTTCAACTGCTATGAACAAGAAGCATAGGGATAAGTTGAAAGTAATTTTCTTTCCTTTTTATTCCAGACGTGGATGTATATCTCTGTTCCTCTGTTGCTGTACATAGCAGAGCGTACTCTACGCACTCGAAGATCAGCACATTACACGGTGAAAATTCTGAAGGTAATCATCCAAATAATTGAAACTCTATCTCCTTTTCCATCTCCCACTTAGCTTACCGTAAGAATCTATAAAGATATAACATAACATGAGAAATTTTTTTTTTTTTTCGTTACAAATTTGCTAATATTGATCTAGCAGGTTTCGGGGCTACCAGGAAATGTCTTCAGCTTAATCATGTCTAAGCCTAATGGATTCAAGTACAAAAGCGGACAGTACATATTTTTACAATGTCCAAAAATCTCTCCCTTTGAGTGGTATTGTTCTAGTTCTCGGGTCTATTGTAAAAGTTATAGACATGAGTACATGAGGAAATTCAATTTAAATATCGTCTTGAAATACATTTTAGGCACCCGTTTTCCATCACCTCAGCTCCAGGAGATGAGTACCTTAGTGTTCACATCCGGACAGTGGGAGACTGGACCCAAGAACTTAAGCTTCTCCTAACAAAAGAAGATGACAAATCGCCTTCAGTTAAACGTGGTGCGACGTTTGGTGAACTGATGCAACTCGATCAAAGAGGGTAAGTAAAGGCCAGATTTTTTTTTTTCATAAATAGAATGATCAAATGTCTTTGAAGTTTTGATCAAAAGTTGTTCTAGTAACTATTTTGAAAATAGTCGTTTTGGTCTTCCTATTTTTTTAGAACGTGGTGGATTTAGTTCCTGGTCAACTTATTCCGTCTAAATTTCAATATCATAAATTGTTATACGAAGTAGATATTTGTTTCACAGGCAACCGAGGCTGCTTGTTGATGGCCCTTATGGAGCTCCAGCACAAGACTACCAGAGCTTTGATGTACTACTCCTCATAGGATTAGGAATTGGAGCAACTCCTTTCATTAGCATTCTCAAAGATCTTCTCAATAACACCAAAACAATGGATGAACTCGGGGTAAAGTGCAAACTCTGGCTCTATTTCAGAAAATATAATTATTCCACTTCCATCTTCGGTTATCAATTTTTATAAGGTGAGGTGCAGGAACCATCAAACACAGAAACAAGTCAAACAACCAGATCAGATGAGAGCTCCAATAGTTTTACATCGTCAAACTTAACACCAGGAGGAAATAAGAGATCACGAAGGACTACCAATGCTTATTTCTACTGGGTTACTAGGGAGCCTGGATCTTTTGAATGGTTTAAAGGAGTAATGGACGAAGTGGCAGAAATGGACCACAAAGTAAAACTAATTATATATCTGTTGTTCATAAATAAGTCTCGACTCTACTTATAAATAGTTTTCTGGTATACTAACTTTCCTCGTTCTTTTGTTTTTATTTTTTAATCTGATTCAGGGGCAAATTGAGCTCCACAACTATCTTACAAGTGTCTATGAAGAGGGGGATGCGAGATCAACCTTAATCACCATGATCCAAGCACTGAACCATGCCAAACATGGTGTTGACATCCTATCAGGCACTCGGGTAAGATCTTCAGTACCTGGAGTTCTGAACACAAAAAGAACAAGGTTTATTGTTTGTGCTTATTGTGATTACACACCTAAACATTATCAAGTGACCATTTTCCTTTTGTTGTTTTTCAATTGCAGGTAAGGACACACTTTGCTAGGCCTAATTGGAAAGAGGTTTTCAACAAGATTGCCTCTAAACATCCGTTTTCTACAGTAGGTAAATTACTAGCCACAAAGTGCAGAACCATTTTCAAAGAGAGGATATTGAATTTTCCTTCTTTTTTTTCCTGCTTAATTGCCTATGCTATGCTTCACATAAGGTCAGGCCCTAGGTCCTCTCTTACTATCCACACAACACTACAAATATGCTTAGAAGTATAGGTTACTGATAAAAATTAAGATAAAGGTGTAGTAACCGGTTGAAAATATGAACAATACTAAAGTACTAAAGTATATGCTGATCATTTACATGAAACTATAGATCCACTTGTTCAATACAAATATGAAGAAATGGATAGCTAGTGCACAATTTTTCAATAATTTATTATTTACACTAATAAAATTATGAGTTAGTTTAAAGTATCTTACTAATAATACAAGTCTTAACAATTTAATTTTCGTAAGATAGAAGTTATACTAATAAAAGTAATCCGGGAATTTAGTTAAAAATGAAAGCCAAAGTAGTTAAAATGTAAGGAAAGTTAACCGTTCCTTTTTAAAAAACCTGCTATTGGGAAAGTTAAAGAAGTATTCCAGTTAATTAAGTCAATTTTTTTTTTTATCAACAATGATAAGAAGATTAAAACATATGACCTGATGTTCATATTAAAAACAAATAATATTTTTACCACTATAACAATTATTTAACAACTATAATTTAATAATACAAATAATGATTGATAAATTAAATAAATTTTTCATCTGGTTATATATTTAAATAAAATTGTTAATATACCATTACTTTATTCACAAATTCTTTATTATCAGGTCTACTCATATCAGTTAATTAAGTCAATTAATAATTATTAATTAACCGTTGTTCAATATGATTAAATAGTTAATCAGGTAGCTAATCCTAAAAGAACATTAGTATTAGTAACTGAGATTTAAAACAGAAACGGCTCAGTTGCAAACCATCCCTCTGCATGAGGAGCACATGCAGGCAGGCTAAGCAGTGAGGTTTTTTGGTACACTTTTGTTTGATGTATTAACTTATAAAGCTTGATCCATATTTGTTACTTGTCAATATTAGTAAATTTTAACAAACAAATGTATAAAACTTGCAGGGGTGTTCTATTGCGGGATGCCGGTATTGGCAAAGGAGCTAAAGAAGCTATCACTTGAACTGAGCCACAGGACAACTACACGCTTCGAGTTTCACAAGGAGTACTTCTGATATAGGAAATGAAATCTGAACAACTTTTGCTTATTCTTTTGTATTTACCAATTAGATTATTCAAAAGGGAAATTAAGAAATGTTTAGGCCGTAGTAGGAATGAAGCAACATGTAATTATAGCATATTTGATACAAAAATACAGTACAGTAAAAAATCCAATAACAGAGGAAAGTTTACATGCAATTTCAGTCTAAGGCGAACACCGTTTACGCAAGTGCAAACACATGATCTGAAAACCGGTAACAGTGGAACTGTGGAATCATCCGTAAACTCTATGAACAACCTATAGGAAAAAGGTGATACACGATAGAAATCTTGCACATTTCCAGTGCGTGACCTTTATCCTCTCACTAATTGCCTTTTCTTTTTTTAACTCTAAAGACCAGTTAATATCAACATTTTAAGATTTACATTATGATCTAATCCTATAAAATTGTTATAAGGAACTACTTCAGAATGTCTACCAGCACATGATACTTAGTAAGTTCAAACTTAATTTATTCTTATCGAATTATGGAAAGATGAAGTTTATAGCTTTTATATATTGTAAATTAGTCTTATTTTTAATTGACCTAACACACTCTCTCACATTGAAAATATCGACAGTGAGAATCCACGGGTATGCGATGTGAAAGATTTCTTTTCATTACAAAGCTGAAAAATCACATCGATCTTGATAAAGACTAAATAATTTACTAAAACCATATGATAGAAGCTGCATATCAAAATAATGGAGGATCTAACACAGTCAAACAATATAGGAATCTCTATAAGCAATCTTCACAAGTCTCTATTCTGATTTAATGGTCACTTTTTACTACTGAATCCATCATAAGCTTAATTACCAATCACCAATCAGTTAGATCAAATCCAACTACTCTTAACTCAAAACTCGATGTCATATTCTCAAAGAAATATATAAAATATTACCCTTTCACCTTATATACCAGCTACTTTGCATACAAGATTTCTTTGATTGGTTGAACAACCCATTTTCAACACATCATGAAGACATTTTTACTATTCCCTCAAGACTAATTATTTTTCCACCATTTGTTGTGCACATACAAGAAAATTAAGGAAAGTTAAACTAGTTCACTGTTATGTAAATTTTTGAAATCTTTGACAATTATTTCATGTGTATGTCATGAGATATACTAATCTTAAAGATTTTCGGTCCTTTTATGAAAAACACTATCTACCACTTAGTATCAGTGTGACATACATTAATTAGCTTCGATTTCAGCTTATGTGATACATAAGTTAGAATCATTTGTGTAGCATTTATCTTGACACTGACACATGTTTATTAACATTCAGTAGCTTAATTCTTCCAACTTTAAAACGGTAAACACATTAAATATATCTTAACGTGTCAAAAGGACATACATGCTTTTGTTTTTCTTTTACATACATTCATTCGATCTTATTATTAATGCAGCCACAAATAGGGTGGTTATTATATTATTATATTCTTAGTCTTCTTTTCTATAGTCCTCACTGCTATAAGGGCTGAAAGCCTCTGTGATCCAGTTCTTCTTCCTCCAGGAACTCCAGCCAATATCTTCACACATTTCATCACTATGGTTGATGCTATAAGTTGAAATGCAATGCCTTTTGTAAAATCTGGTTGACCTTTTCATGACATCCATCTCCTCAAGTGTGTGTGAAAGCATCTTCTCAACAGGAGGGAGCTCAAATTTGTTATCTACTAGTGCAGATAGCCACATGGAACGTATCTCTGAAGTGGCAAGATTTGAAACACTCTCAATATAACCCACAAAGGCCATGTTTGGAATCAATGGATGGATGGTTCCCCTGCAATACAATAAATGACTTACCAATTAGGTCTCAATAATTATCTAAAATTCTGTAACAAATTTACGAGATGAGACAAAACTCTCACTATATAAATTTTCTTTTTCTAAAACATATTTATGAAAAAAAAAAAGAGTTTAAAGACAAAACCCTAAGTGCAATCATTCAAAATCAAGATAGTCCTTTACCTATATAAGGGAATAAGCCCAGATGGGTAATCTAACAAGTTGCGGAAAGGGTGTGGTAAGATTGTTTTGAGCTTTTTCTTTCCATCGAAGCCTGTAGCAAGAAGCACAACATCAGCCTCTAGTTTAGAGTGGTCTTCAATTTCAATTCCCCTACTCCAGAAGGACCAATTTGATGCTCTTTTGAAGACAATTTTTCCCTTATCAGCTTCAGAGAAGAAATTTTCGGGCACAATAGCCATTTGACAAGATCCATAGTCCTCCTCAAAGGGGTGCTCTGGTCTTAGTCCATACTTCTGCAATGGCAGTTTCCACAGCAGGTAGGATTCAATAAACTTGGAAACTCCACTCCTCTGTTAAAAAATAATAATAATTTGAGTAAAATTCTCTACACTATCTACAAGAAAAAAACATACGTTAAAGAACGGTAATTTACCAAGGGAGATAGGAGGAGGCACAGAAGGGCTTTGAGTAAACCTTGATTAGGTCTTTGGTGAAGGAACTGAGAAAATCTTGTTGAGTAGAATATGGAAAATGGCAATCCCCAAATCCAATAATGGGGAACTATCCAATGTGGAGTCCTCACTATCATGGTGCATGCTTCTCCCTCAGGACCTTCAAGCACCAAGTTCTTTGGTGTTAAAATTTAGTTCAAAAAAATCAGAGTGCTACCAATAAGTGCAAACAAGTCAAAACAAGATATAGGTTTATGTTCTAACAATTTTAACATGTACTCTTGTCTTTAAAGTTGAGTAATCATTTGGCAATATTTTTTCATTCATATATTATTATTTTGTTTTAAAATTTTAATATTGTTTTTGTAGTTTAACATTTTATTATTAAAAAGGAGTTACCGTTTAGTGATTGTCCAAATATCATTTGAATCGTATTATATATGACTTACACACACAAAATTGCTAAACATTTTTTTAGAGTTAACAAAGTACTAATCGACCAATGTCTGCTTATTGAAGTTAATTATTTGGTACAGTTTTTAGAATTATAACAGTTATAATAGTTTTTTTTAACAGTCAAAAATAAATTAAATAAAATAAAATGAGTATTTCATATACACCAATTCAACGTCGAGTAACATGTTTTATTATCAATGTTTTTCACTGGAATGATATTTCCTTTAATTAGTTTTTCATTTAGTAATAAAATAATATAAAATAAAAGGTTTTGCAAAATAAGTAGTTCTTTTTTAAATAAATCTACTTAATTCAAAAGCTAACATTAATATATATATATATATATATATATATATATATATATATATATATTGTTTACTTTTTCTCATATCTGTAAAAGTTGAACAATAAAAAGACCAGAAACAATCTTAAAAATAAAAAAAAAAAAAACAATCAGTATCCTTTTTTTTATATGTCTCCTTTTTTATTATATTTGAATATAATGTTATATTATTAGAGTTAATTATCAACTAGTAAACATATAAGAATATGTCTCTTAAAAGTTGTTTTAAAGTTTGATTGTATTTTAATTACAATATATTTTATATTTATTAAAATAAGATAAAAAAAGTGTATTGTAATTTTAATTATAACTTTGACATTCATGAAAAAAAAACTATTTAACCAATTATATTAATATTTTAATTTTTTTCTATCTTTTGACTATAAGTATTAATATATTAAATTAAATTGTTAAGTGGGTGTTTATTTTTCTAAAATGTCTCAAAGTATAACTCTCCTTTTAATATAAAATTATATAGTATTTTATCAATATGAAAGAAGATTGAAATAATAAATATAAAAATATTAATACAAAAACAGTTCATAATATGATTTTTTATTTGACACTTTTTTTATAAAATGCTTGACATTTTTTATATAAAAAATGTTTTACAATTTTATGGTAACAAAAAATTAAAAAATCAATTCAAACCGAACTATAAAATATTAATTTAATTTTGCTTATATTTTATATTAAATTTAAACAAAACAAATGGAACTACGTTTTATATTTTTATATTTGATTCGACTACCTATTTAATAAAAAAAATGAATCACATTGTAGTGACAATAAACTCATACCTACACAAAACTGGAGATGAATTTAATGAAACAGTAACGTGTTACACCTGCAACTATCCACATCACTTAAAAAAATCAAATGGATAATTTAATATAATGATTTTTTTTTTTTTTTTTTTTTTT
>Ga0209489_105907_pt1 | contig 20463 bp, 16 predicted proteins | sample SiratrowhiteBW_FD_187527 | JGI IMG/M metagenome (GOLD analysis project Ga0209489, IMG submission 187527) | Root nodule microbial communities of legume samples collected from California, USA - Siratro white BW (SPAdes) (version 2) | ecosystem: Host-associated > Plants > Roots > Nodule | place...
AAAGATATATAAAAATATATATATATATATATATATATATATATATATATATATATATATATATATGTATATATATATATATATAAAATCGAAAATGATAAAATTAAGATACGATTAAAGTTGTCATATTCTAGAATAATTTGAGAGAAGAATATATATTACAATATAACAAAAAAAAATCATGATTTAAAAGGAGGCAAGTAAAAGTGAGAACAACCCTGTTGTAAGAAAAGTATAGTTTATAAAGAGCATGAATTTGTGCAAAACATAATGACTAGGCATGTTTAGAGTAAAATAATCATTATTGAAATATATTTATACAAATTGAAGAATATAAAGAATTTGTATATTAAATAATAATAAGATTTTCAAATAACTAAATGCTACAAGAAATAATGTTAGCAAGGTAGAAGAGAAAAAAATAAATCAATCATTTACATTATTATGTGTACAACCACTTGTACTATCTTCTACCTAATATTATAAGAAATTCTTGATTTTATCTATAAATTATTACTTATAAAATTTTTATATGTAAATTTAGTATTATTTATTGTGATTATAGGACCGTGTTCTCTTCGTTCAAAATTATATTCTAATTTCTCCATTTATGTCTTTTTTCTTCTCCCTTCCATTCTATATCTATATTTCCTTAATTACTCAAATACTACAAAAGAAATTAATTTTAGAAGGGGTTTTTTATTGGAGGTTATAAAACCTCAACTAAACCATTCACATAACAGGAAATTTTAAAATTCACGAAAATTTAATTATTTTAATGTTTTTAAATTATATCTGTTTAAAATCATTTCAAATGTAGGTTAGGGTTTATCTTACGCTGTTCGAACATCTGGTTCTCACTGCGCGACCTCCGTGACTTCACTCTGTGACCTCCGTGACTTCACTCTGTGACCTCCGTGACCTCACTTTGTGACCTCCACTACCTTCATGACCTCACTCCGCCACCTTCACGAACTTTGCGACCTCCACGCATCTCACCTTTGCAACCTCCGTGACCTCCTCGCATTTAGCTCCCCGCACGCATTATTGGTACTCTATTATTATCCACTTTTGATTTTCCTCTAATGTGTATCTTTTACATTTTCATTTTTGTATACGCAATGTTAAGAAACTTTGTATTAGCTCTGAACGAGTTCATAGCAGATCGATACTCATCAAATCATTCAGTTTTCTGAGTATGTGTATGAGTTCTTCAAGGTACACCTCATAGCTATTTCAGTAATTCTATTTTTTGTACAACATATGATTCACACCTCATTCAATTTCTAAGTATCATGTGTATGGGATTACAAGTATTAATGCTCTTGAATGACTAAAATTGAAGAAATTAAAGTAATTTACTGCAAAACTAGATTATCGATAGTGCACTATGGTGGTAGAGTGGCTATGGATACTGCTTTCAGACTATAGTAAAAAGGTTTAGTGTCACGGCTTTGAGGGCCTGTTGTGTACTTGTGTGTAATTTGGCTTGCAATAGTGCAGTACGTTATGTTTGAATTTCTATTAAAGGCAGAACAACCTGTTTTGGAACTATAGCAACAAAGGCAAAATCGCAATAATGAACGATAAAAGAGAGAACACTGTAATGGTCTATATACTGTAATATTTAAGATAAATTCCAAAACATTTAACACTGTGTATAATTGTGTAATTACTGTAAGGAATAAAGGCTAGGTTCTCCCCTGGATAGCTTGATCTCCTGAAACCAAGAAATGGGTATTTCAATATGGAAGAAGAGGAACAGACTCTCTCTAAGGAGCCAGAAGAGAAGAGAGAGAAAGGTTATACTCACATAATGCCTAACAAACATAATTCCTTAGCTGCACATTTGGTAGTCCGTTGCCTATTGCTCCTCTTTGGTCCCTTGATACATTGGTCCTGCTCCACGTGTCCTTCAAGGCTAACTGAATTTGGGACTGTCCTCATGTCTAGCTGAGGTGTATTATTGTTGACCTCTTCCTCCACATCATCAGCTACCTCATCATTTTGCTTTCTGTTTTCCTTTCTAACATTACCCTCCGCTTTAAAAACAACCTTGTCCCCAAGGTTGAAATATGGATAGGCCTTAAGAAATTCCTTTGCATTCTCCCACGATTTAAAAGCAGCCGAACCATTGCCCCATTGTACTTGGACTTGTTGAGTTTTATGCATGCCCTGTAATATTGTGCGCACATTTAGCACTTTGGTAGGTGTTATTATCGGGCCAAATTCTGTTGTGGTGAGAGGGAGCGACAGGTATTGTTGTTGGGAATCTCTTCTGAATTTCTTCAATAGAGAAATATGAAAAATAGGATTAATACGAGCTTCTGATGGCAAGTCTAGCTTATAAGCTACAAAACTCAACTTGTGGCTGATTTGAAAAGGACCAAAGAACCTCATTCCTATTTTCTGGTGCTTTCTCAAGGCCAAGGTTTGTTGTCTGTATCGCTGTAACTTAACCAGAACCCAATCCCCTTCTTGGAATTCCTCATGTTGTCTTTTCTTATCAGCAAAGTGTTTCATATACTGTTGGGACTTCTACAGATTTTGTTTCAATTGCTTAATCAATTTATCCTGTTCTTCTAACATTTCTCGAAGGGATAACTCATCGTGAGGAGATACTTGATACTTTATCAAGGAAGGTGGGTCCCTTCCATAGAGAGCCTTGTAGGGAGCAATCTTGATGCTAGTGTGGTATGAAGTATTGTACCAATATTGGGCCCAGGGAAGCATGTTCAACCAACTTTTTGGATTTTCAAAACAAAAACACCTTAAGTACATTTGTAAGGTTCTATTTAACACCTCACTTTGGCCATCTGTTTGAGGATGATATGAGGAACTCATTGCCAATTTTGTATCCTGTAATTCGAATAGCCTCTTCCAGAAGTTACTAATGAAGACCTTATCCCTGTCTGAGATTATGGTCATAGAAAATCCATGGAGTTTAACCACCTGTTTCAAGAAAACCTCTACCACTTGTTTGCTAGTGAAATCCGTTTTAAGAGGAAGAAAATGTGCAAATTTAGACAACCGATCAATTACCACTATGATAACCACCACTATGATAACCATGTAACCTTGAAAAGATGGTAATGCAGTGATGAAATCCATACAAATAGCTTCCCAAATCTGCAAAGGAATAGGTAGAGGTTGTAGAAGCCAAACAGGAACTTTAGTTTGAGTCTTAGCCTTTTGACAAACAACACAATTCAGCACATAGTCCTTGATAATTTTTTGCATCCGAGGCCAATAAAATTGAGAACAGATTCTTTCAATGGTTTTAGCTACCCCTGAGTGTCCCCAATGACTGAATCATGATATACTTGCATAATTAACTTGATAATGTCACTATTGGCTGGTATGACTACCCTGTTTTTCCATAATAAAATCCCATTTTTTATCTAGTAGTGTTGATATTACAGGTTATGATTCTGACAAAGCAGTCATATCTGTTGCAGCTCATGATCTTGTTTTATTTCCTTCTGTAGTTGTTGTAACCAGTGTGGATCAGGCATGGAGAATGCAGTGTAAAAGCATCGAGATAGGGCATTTGCAACTAAGTTTTCCACTCCCGGTTTGTATTGGATTTCAAAATCATAGCGCAAAAATTTATGCAACCATTTCTATTGCTCAAGAGTGTGTAAGGACTGATTTAGCAGAGATTTCAAACTTTGTTGGTCTGACTTGATTATAAACTTCTTGCCCAACAAGTAGTGCCTAAATTTGGCAATAGCTTCAGTGATGGCGAATAATTCTCTAGTGTAAGCAGAATGTCTTTGCATGGTTGGAGACATTTTCTTTGAAAAGAAAGCAATTGGGTGCTTGTTCTGGCTTAAGACCGCTCCAATTCCAATGTTAGAAGCATCAGTCTCTGAAATGAATGGAAGATTAAAATCAGGTAATGCCAAGACATGAGTTGTGGTCACAACTTCCTTGAGCTTTTTAAAAGCCTGTTCTGCCTCTGCGGACCAGTGGAAAGCATCCTTTTTTAGTAACTTAGTGAGAGGGGCTGTTATGGAAGCATAACCCCTTATGAATCGCCTATAATAACCAGACAGTCCCAAGAAACCACAAAGCTATTTGAGAGTAGTGGGTATTGGCCAATTAGAAACAACTTGCACTTTGTCTTTATCCATGTGCACTCCTATCCCATTGATGGTGTGGGCCAGATAATCAATTTCGTTGGTGTCTGTTGCAACCGGGGTCACGACGGGGACGGCGATCCGAAAAATGATTAATAGATTTTTCAAAAGAAGGGAGTCGCCACCCATAGTTTTCGTGGAAAACCATGGAAAACCAAAGAAAACAAGGATAAGACTGATCTATAAAAATCGGATTGCGAGTTCGGGAGTTGGTTACGCGTGGGAAAGGTATTAGCCCCCCACGGCGCCCGTCCTGAGACAGTACCTTTAACTGAATAAAACGAAATGAGTGTAATTTTTGAAATGTTTATTTTTCACGAAAAATAGAAATAAAAGTAAATAAAACATTTTTTATTTTTGAAAAAAGGCCCGACAAGGTTTAACCTCGCTCCTACGTATCTCCATCGGGGATGGAGAATCAGGGTTACGTAGTTCTATTGGTATAGAACAGTTTGTCTGCTGTTGATTTTAGTTTTTGAAGATTTTTGATATTTTTAATTTTTAGAAAACCTTGTGTTCATTATTTTTTGAAATTAAATCTCACTTTGGATATCGCTTGACGCGTATGGCCCCTTGATATACCAAATGAGATTGAAGTTTTCCAAATTAATTCCCATATGACGCAAACGGTCAATTAAGGAATTAATCGAAAGTCTTTATTCAAAGCGTTAATCTTTACATGAGCGAAAAGGCCTTTAAAAGACATAGCCCAAAACCAAATCTTAAAATATTATTATTTTTTAGTAAAAGGAAATTATATTATTTTATTAATGTTTATTTATATATATATATATATATATATATATATATATTTTTAAAAAACCTGTCAGGGGCAGTTTTGGAAATCAGGCATTTGTAGGTGCGAACTCTAATTTGTGGAGGTGTAGGCAGTAAACCCAAACCACCCAAAACCCAACCAAGCTCAGAGCATTTTGGAAATTTGGGCAATAGGGGTGCAAAAGGTGCAGTTTTGGAATACAGGGGGTGCAGGGAGCACCCCCACTAACCCATTAGGGTTGATGGCGCACATGCGCGCCTTGGGAGGCTGTGAGAGCCTCCCCTTCGAGGCAGGGGAGGGCTTGGCTGGCGCAGGCGGTGACCGGAGGGTGGCCACGGGTCCGTTGACGGCGGCGGCAGCATGAAGCGACGACGGCGATGCATGTCGAGAGGTACGGGGTGCTTAACGGAGGTGCGTAGGGGGTCATAGCGTCTCGTGAGGGCTGCTGGAGGTTGGTTTTGAGGGTGAAGCGCCATCGACAGCGAAAACGGCGCCAGAGACTGCCGTTAGGTTGCGGTGGTATGGCAGGGTCATTTTTGGAGGAGCTTGGAGGTGCGTTGGTGAAGAGGGATGATGGCGTTGAGGGAAGGGGTGAGAAGCATGCATGGCGGGCATTGTTGCATGGTTGTTCTGTCGAGAGAGAAGAAGAAGACAGTGGAGAGAAGGTGGCAGTTTTCGTGGTATTTTGGTGGAGGCGAGGAAGAGACAGGTTGGGGAAGATGATGGCTTGGTGGTAGTTAAGATGACAGGGGATGTGGAAGGGAGGTTTCGAATGGTTATGGGTGGTGGCAGAGGCATGAGGAAGACGTTGGGAGTGTAGGGAGTTGACGCATGATGGTTTGGAGGTTTGGGTGGTTGTATTGGAGGTGCGTTGGTGAAGAGGGATAGAGGCATAGATGAGGATGATGGTGGCAGGGAGGTTTCGGATAAGGGAGTGAGAAGGGTGGTGAGGCATGGCTGTTTTGTCGAGAGAAGAAGAAGGCAGTGGGGAGAAGGTAGGTGCGTTGACTGACAGGGGAGGTTGTTTGGGAGGTTATTTTGGCCGTTGGTGCTGCTGTGGTGCAAGAACGTGGCAATGGGGTCTTAAGTCTAGGTGGCTACGTGGGTTTGGAGGCCATGCATGGTGGTTAGGAGGTTTGGGTGGTTGTGTTGATGATGCTTGGTGGCAGGGTGAGACGATGGCGCGGTGGAACTAAACGGAAGTTGTTAATGGTGGGGAGAGGGTGAGAACGAGAGAGGAAGATGATGGTGGCATGTGGATGGAGAGCGTGGTGGCTGTGTGGTGGGAAAGAGGAGATGAAGGGTAAGGGAAGTGTAGTTACTGGCTTGCCTGGTGACTGAGAGTGGTGATTATTACTGCTGGTGGAAGTTTGAATGGCATGTTAACTTCTATGTGAGAGAGTTGTAAGAGTGAGAGGAGGTGAGAGTTTACGTGAGCATGGGTTCCATGGTGGCAGCGTGGAGGCTAAATGAGAGTGTTAGTGGTGAAGAGGGAGTAAGAAGCGCAGGGGTTTAAGGAAGACGACGAGGTAGAGGTGACGAAGTGGAGATGGCTGTGGATGGTGAAGTTTGGGTGGTTATGGAGGTGATACTGGTGGCGTTGAGGTAAGTGGGATGGAGGCCATGCAAGACGATTTTGACGAGGGAGAGAGTGACCTTGAGGCATGCGTATTGCATGGTAATGGCTCCCTAGCTATGGCGTGGTGTTTGTGGGTTGGTGTGGAGAGAGGCAACATTGATGAGGATGGTGACGTGATGAGGTTAGAGGCTATGAAGGAGCGGAGGAGCCAGAGTTCTTGGTGGTTTTATGGAGGTGCATGACGGTGATTTGGTGTAGGTGCTGGCTTTGGGGGAGGTGAGGGAACTTGGTTCGTGAAGGTGTGGTACCCCTGACAGCGTAGTTGCTACGGAGGTGCGCAGGGGTTCATGGCATCTTGTGAAGGTTGCTGGAGGTGGCTTGAGTGGATTCTCAAAGCTTTTGGGTTGCTAGATGGCTGGGAAGAAGAGAGGGTTAGCAAGGAGGTGTTGTTTGAAGAATCTGAAGCTTTATGGTGAAGCTGGAGGTACATGGCAGTGCCAGAGAATGGTAAAGATGGTAAAGCGGGGGGTGGTGTGTATTTCATGGCACAGGAATGTGAAACTGGAGGTGCAGGGGAAGATATGATGATAGCATGGTGGTTAAGATTGGAAGGCATGGTGGTTTCTAGGGGTTTAGGAGGGCTGTCGTAGATGGTGAAGTAGGTTTGAAGGGTTTGTGAGGTGTAGTGAGACATGGTCGACCAAGTGAAAAAAGCGTAGGATGAACGCGCAAAGCATAAACAATGATATTTTCAAACAAGCCAGGCAAATTCTCATAAACAGAACATGTCACTTCGCTCAAACATGCAGACATTTCATTCGACAGCAACTATTTAACAGCAACTGGATCAGATTGTGAAGACATACCTGTTCTTTCTTCTCTTTTATTGTGATTACAGTATTATGAGTTAGTACTCCGCCAATCTTCTACGCTTCTATGCCTTTCTCCCTTTCGGGTCTCTTCTCCAATCTCTAAAATGAGGAGCCTCCAGAAATAAAAAAGAGTGTCCCCCCCTCTCTCTCTTGCTGCCCGTATATATTCAAAAAACAGTGGTATCACGTTTTTGTCTTACTAGGGGACATTCTCCTCTTCCAGCCTTGGGATCGTTTTTCGCAGGCGACCGAAATGCTTTTTTGCAGGCACTGGAGTCCAAAAACGATTCCTGCAGGCACAGGGTGGTGGAGCAGGTGCAGGTGCAGGGTGGTGGAGAAATGCATTTTTGTCGCAGATGAAGATACGACAAATTCTTCCTGCATCCTAATACACGCTTTCTGGACCCTAATACAAATATTTTTACCCATCCGGTTCATAACGTAAAAAAAAAAAATCGGATGGCATCCCATCCAGATTTTATTTTAACATCTATTTCCAAATCTTTGATTAATCCTTAAAACAAGCAATAAGTAAGTAATTTTTAGTGTTTATTAGCAATTAGTAAGTGATATTGCTGATTAGAGTAGTTGATTTGGGGTTTAGATGTTGTCGACGACGAACAGAACAATTTTCCGATTTGATATATGAGAACCGGATGGGTTCCATCCGATTCTCATTTTGATTTGGAAATGAGAACCGGATGGCAGCCCCATCCGGTTGTCATTTCAAAATCAAAATGACAACCGGATGAGTATGCCATCCGGTTGTCATTTCCAAATAAAATGAATTTTTTTTAAATGACAACCGGATGGGGGTGCCATCCGGTTGTCATTTTATTTTGAAATGACAACCCGATGGGGGTGTCATCCGGTTGTCATTTTATTTTGAAATGACAACCGGATGGGGGTGCCATCCGGTTCTTATTTTTTTTCCTATATGAACCGGATAGGGTCAGTTGTGAAATTAAAAATTTATATTAGAGTGCAGGAAGAAGATATTAGGGTGCAGGAAGAATTTGTCTGAAGATACGGATCCTCCAGCATAGTGGGCTGTGAGGAGTGGTTTTATAGCACCAACTAAGAAGCCCAATAAGTGCTTACAAAAAAAAAAAAGAGTGTGGAAAACAATAAATTTCAATTTCGTTCTCTAGCCAAAGCAAAACTTGTCATATTTTTTTATATTTTCTGAAGTGATAAACAAGGTAAGAAAAATCATATTTTTTTCCTAAAATGAGACAAAAGATATTGACAAGCAAATTATATATTTTTTGAATTTTTGAAAATAAGAGAAAAAATAAGTCTAAGCAAACAAATAGATTTAAAGACGAATTTTGAATGATTTTCTTTAATTGATAAAAACACATATTTTTACAACAAAATTTTAATTTGATTAAATAATAATTTTTGAATTTTCTTTAAAACAATTAGAAATGTTTTTTTGTTTTGAAATAGATTTTGTTTACCCGGACGAAATTAGGTGTTGACAGTGCCAAATGAACATTTTGAGAACTTGGCATATAAAGATTCTTTCTGTAACAACTGTAAGACCAATTCAAGCTGTGTTAAATGAATTTGCCAAGTCGGACTATAAATCAATATGTCATCAAAGAAGACTAGAACAAATCTTCTTAAATATGGTTTGAACACATCATTCATTTACGCCTGAAAAGTTGCAGGTGCATTAGTCAAGCCAAATGGCATGACTAACCACTCATAATGGCCTTGGTGAGTCCGGAAAGCTGTTTTGTGTCTGTTAGCAGGGTTCACTAGAATTTGGTGATATCCTGATCGTAAATCCAATTTAGAAAACTAAGTGGCACCATGTAGCTCATCTAGCAATTCATCGACTGTAGGAATTGGAAAAGAATCCTTGATAGTAATGTGCAAAATCACCATGTTCCATCCTTCTTTTTAACAAATAAAATAGGACTAGAAAATGAGCTCTTACTAGGTTGAATAAAGTCATCTGTTAACATCTGCTGCACCATAGATTCAATCTGCGCTTTTTGACTATGTGAATATCTATAGGGTCTAACTTTGAGTGGTCCAGCACCTTCCACCAGTGGAATAGTGTGATCATGCTCCCTAGGAGGAGGCAGGCTTATAGGCGTTTGGAACACCATTCTGTAAGTATGCAGCAATACGACTAACTCTAGGTCCAAGTCTTGTGTGCAATCTCCATTGAATGGAGGTTCTGTTGATGTATCCGAGAGGTGTAGGGAATATATTTCAGCCACTGCATCAGTATGCATCCATCTTCTAACATAATGAAATTGAGCTCGTGTAGGAGCTAATTCGGCATCGCCTCTGAGAGTCACAAAGCCCCATTTGTGTAAAAACCTTATCAAAAGGGAATCATAATCAGCCATATGAGTTTAAGAGTCTTAAGCTAAGAAGAGCCAATAACCAAATCACCACCAGTAACTTGTAGGACATACACATTAGGAATATCTAGTGTCTGGCCCTGCACCTCCACCTGAACAAATGGAATTTGTCCTTCTACCTCCATGATATCGAAATTACCAACTATCACTCTAAAACCAGGTGCTGGTTCCACAGGAAGTTTGAGAAATTTGGCAATTCTAGGTTGGATAAAACTATCCAAACTGCCCCCATCAATCAATACTTGTAATTCTAAGCCATGTACCTTAGTTGTTAGCCTAATTGTTGCAAATCCTGAGACTCCTTTCACGACATTAAGGGACAAGTGGTGTTGCTGAATTATGTTGTGTTCCAACTCGGTTAACTGAGGGTCTAGTTCAAGTCTCTTAGGATTTGTGTCCTGCTGTTGATTATCAACATCTTCAGTCTCCTCCAATTGGTACAACATGAAGTGTCGATTCGAACATTTATGGTTAGGGGTGAATTTTTTGTCATACAAAAAACAAAGTCCCTTATCTCTCCTTAACTGTTGTTCAGCTGGGGAAAGTCTCCTTACTTGATTTTTTGGTATGGGAAATGTGGGCTTATGTGTTGGAGTGGGAAGTAGTGGTGGTAGTTGGTTTTTGAGGTTTGGTTTAATGTTGGTTATTATAGGTGGGCTTGAGGTTTGATGTCTGTATATGTTGGGTGATGGGTTTGGACGAAAATTGGGGTTATATTTATCTTCATACAGTCGAGCAAGACTAACTGCACGCATCAAGCTAGGGGGGCACTGGGCTTTCACCTCTCGAAGAATATCGGGTTTCAGGCCACTGATAAAACAATCTCGCAAGGCTTCAGGGGGTTCTAATTGGGCACGATTTGCTAAAGTTGTAAACTCAGCATAGTAATCAAGAACTGATCCCTGTTGAATTAATTTGAAAAGTGATTATCTCGGTGACTCAAACAAGGAAGGGCCAAACTCAATTTCAATTGCCCTTTTCAACTCATGCCAAGATCGAAAAGGGAAGTTGCGTTGAGTTAGTTGAAACCAGGGAATTGCATTACTTGTCATGTGCATTACGCCAATATTGATCCTCTCAGCTTCATCAACATGGTAGTAATCAAAGTATTGATCAGCACTAAAAATCCACCACAAGGTGTCGATACCATCAAAACGAGGCAAATCGAAATTGAGTTTCCTCAGTTGTTGATGTTGACATATGAGAGGGTTGGTCTGCGAGTTCGAGCCATGACCTGGACCATCTTCAGAATTTGTTTCCCCAACTTGTTGTTTGTCCAACTTACTATGGCCAATTGATTGTTGAATGACATCCATTTATAATTTACCCGATTCTGCCATATGAGCAATTTCTGTCGAGTTGTTGCCTATGAGGTCAAACAGCTTTTTAATGTCAGCATCCATTATCTTCAATGTTGTTACGTCGGCCATGGTAAATGAAAGCACCAAATGTTATGTTTAAAATTCTATTAAAGACAAAACAACCTATTTTGGAACTATAACAACAGAGGCAAAATCGCAATAATGAACAATAAAAGAGAGAACACTGGAATGGTCACATTTAACACTGTGTATAATTGTGTAATTACTGTAAGGAATAAAGGCTAGGTTCTTCCCTAGATAGCTTGATATCCTGAAACCAAGAAATGGGTATTTCAATATAGAAGAAAAGGAACAAACTCTCCCTAAGGAGCTAGAAGAGAAGAGAGAGAAAGGTTATACTCACATAATGCCTAACAAACATAATTCCTTAGATGCACGTTTGTAGTCCGTTGCCTATTGCTCCTCCTTGGTTTCTTGATACACTGGTCCTGCTCCATGTGTACTTCAAGGCTAACTGAATTTGGCATTGTCCTCATGTTTAGCTAAGGTGTATTATTGTTGACCTCTTCTTCTATGTCATCAGCTACCTCATCATTTTGCTTCCAATATTCCCAAAATCTTTAAATGCCCTTAAACCTTAAGTTTTAAGTTTTAATAAAACAGGTGTTTTAGGTATTTGCACAAGTTTTTTTAGATCAACGTCTTTATGTTCTCAGCTGCATTTTCCCCCTGTTTTTTTGGTTTCTAGTGTTTTCTTTTGCTCTTTTTATTTTCTCTTTGAAGAAAACTGGTGCATATTTAATTGTTCAATATGCATAAAAAGTTATTGTGTTTGCATCTATCAAGCTCAGTAACTATAATACAAAATTGATGGGCATCATTAGTAGTTTTGACATAAATCAGTTTAAGTGAAATGACATACATTTTTACTATTTTTCAAAGCGACTAGGTCCTTTGTAAATAAAGAACTTCTAGTTCAGCTTTTTCATGAGCATTTTTGTAGCATAACTATTTTTGTCTTTCCAATCTTCCTTTCATTTTTCTTTCAACTCCCACATTTGCTCATTTGAAATAATTTTTCCTATATGTTGTGGATATGCTTCTTTCTGTTTATCTATTATATTACTGAAATATGACAAGAAATTGATACTTTAGGAATATTGAAGTCTCTGTATGGCCTATAAAGTCCCCTATCCCCTCCTACTCCTAAAGCAAAAATTAAATCATTAGGTTCATAAAAGACTACACTAGTTATACCAAACTTATAGAAAGAGAAGGCAAGCATTATAAGAATATGAAATGATAATTTACAAAATAAAGTCAATGCAAAGGCTTTGTTACCAAGTCATAATATGCTTCACCAATTCATTTGAAAAATTGAAACCTTACCCGAATAGAAGAACACAGGAATGATTTTTGTGTGTTTTTTTATCAATGTCATCTCTCTCTGAAAGTAATTAATTCAAAAGTTGTTCGTATTGGGCTCTGTATACCCAATTCAGCTTCCAATTAATATTTGTTTTATTCTTAACTCACCTTGCATGGTTTATATAGGAATTCACAACATAATTCAAACATGTTGCTTTCTACTTCTCTGAACCTGCAACATGTTACTTTAAATTACACCTCAATGAATTACATGTTACTTTAAATTACACCTTAATGAATTATACCTATATTTGCGTGCACACATGCCCATCATAAGGATACAAAAACCAATCATGGACCTCAATAAATTACATTACATTGCTGGAAATGTAATGGAAGATTTGAAACTCCCAAAAATAACAAAGGTTTAAAACCCCTGAGAATAGTGGGGGTTTGAACCTCGGGAATAGTGGGGGTTTCAAATCCCAGAAATAGCAGGGGTTTCAAATCCCCAGAAATAACAGAAGTTAAAATTGTCATTCTAAAGGTTAGTAAAAATCGTCGGTAACCATTTAATGACGCTGACTTTCCCCGTGAAAATTCAAACCGCGATAATGTATTTAGTGGAGGTTAAAATCCTAAAAATGTCAAATATAATCTCCATTAAAAATAAATTTTTTTGTAATGAAGGAAAGGACATGTATCTTTATTTAGTTCACTTTTGAATTTAATTTAATAATAAATAATATTAATTACTAGGACATTTTTCCATTCAAAATGATAATAACAAGTTAGTTATAAAAAGAAAAGTTTAACAGTTTTAGCTTAGATATTAATGAGGAGGAATATTTAACCTAAATGGTATGTAAAAATTGTGTAATTTTATATTTGCTGTCTAAATGACTTCTACTCATCAAAATGGGGATTGGCTTAATAAATTGTCCAGTAAAGTATGATCTATTATATCTACTTATTTTATTTTGTTGAAACCAATTGATTTACAAAGTAGTACCTCATTGCCAATATATCTTCAAAACTTTCATGTCACTTAAAATTGTGTAAATTATTTCATCTAAACATAACATTTACCTGTCTTTAAATTAATATTTTCACAACCAAATTTTCGTAAGAAAAAACTTAAAACTTTATTTAAATGAAACATTTTTACTATTTTTTTTATGAAACATAATTAATTTCAGTTGTAGCAATTAAATAATGATTTAAATATTTCAATGTAACATCACTATAAAAAAAAAATTTATTTAACATACATTAAAAATCGACACAAAAGACAAATAAATGATACTAATTCGTTATTACTGTTAATTAAAACATGAATCTTAGATGTTACTAATATATCAGCTAAAATTATATTATGACTATAACATTATAAATTAAATATTAATTTATTATGGGAATATAATGTCAGATTAGCTGACTTAAAAATTACAAAATTCAAATTCAAGTGTTTATTAAAATGTAATGTCAGCTAAATATTAAATAATTGAAATATAATGTCATAATAGTCGACGCTACGCAAGAGGAATATAGATAATATAAAAACATATTTAACCGACACTACTAACAAAAATATTTAAAATGTAGTATCATTATAGTGTTGGTTTAGTCAATACTATAAAAAATTAAGATCTAAGTGTCGATCTAACGCACGTTTGTAAAGTGTAATAAAAAATTAAGATCTAAGTGTCGATCTAACGCACGTTTGTAAAGTTTAATAAAAAATTAAGATCTAAGTGTCGATCTAACCCACGTTTGTAAAGGTTAATAAAAAAAAAATATGCAATGTTATTTTGAAACAATTTCAATGTTATCATCTAGTAATATGAACTCTAAATAATTGTTGTTAAGTTAAAATTTAAATTACAAATCTAATTAAATTTGGATAAAATACCTAATTAATTTCAATCAAATTGCAATTTTCAATGAAAATTCATGATAAGTTATAACACCTTCAATTGTAATTTAAAATAAAAAATCTGAATTTTAATAGTAAAACCTAGTAATCAATTTTAACTTCAAATCCAAATCTAAATGAAATTGTAATTACAAATTCAATTTCAATTGAAATCTAAACTCACTTATTGTAGTTCTAAATCCAATATCAGTATAACACTTGATAATTAATCATAATTTCAAATCAAAACTGAAATTTAATTATAACGCCCACTAATCAATTGGATTCAAAATGAAAATGTCATTTAAAAACATGATCTAGGTATGAAATTTAAAATGAAATTTCAATTTTTGTATGACAATTGTTGTTTAACCTTTGATCTAAATTTCAAATGAAAATCCACTTTCAATATTGGAGATGCTAGTATATTTTATAATTTAAATTCCAAAGCAAACATTTAAAAAGTATATTATCAACCACTGGAATTTTTGTTTAACCTTTGTTTAAATTTCAAATGAAAACCAACTTTCAATATTGGAGATTGTATAGTTTATAATTTAAATTCCTAAACAAACATTTAAAAGATATATCATCAACCAATAGACAGTAATGATAGTCCCAGAGAAATGAGTAAAATTAAGGATAAAAAATTGTATAAAAATTGAAGATAAATATTACATGATATAAGTTAAAAAAATGTTCAATTTAAAAGCTACATAAAACTAGTCAAAAGATCATAGTGCATGGTTAATTGGAAGTAGCTGTGAGAACAATGGAAATAATAATTATAATGAATGCAACACTCATGATGTAAAAGGTGCATCCACAATATATATAAATAAAATCGAAAATGATAAAATTAAGATACGATTGAAGTTGTCATATTCTAGAATAATTTGAGAGAAGAATATATATTACAATATAACAAAAAATCATGATTTAAAAGGAGACAAGTAAAAGTGAGAGCAACATTGTTGTAAGAAAAGTATAGTTTATAAGGAGTACGTATTTGTCCAAACTAAGACATAATGACTAGGCATGTTTAGAGTAAAATGAATCACTATTGGAATCTTTATACAAATTGAAGAATATAAAGAATTTGTATATTAAATAATAATAAGATTTTCAAATAACTAAATGCTACAATGATGTTGGTAAGGTAAAAGAGAAAAAAATAAATCAATCATTTACATTACTATGTATACAACTACTTGTATCATCTTCTACCTAATATTATACGAAATTCTTGATTTACTTATAAATTATTACTTATAAAATTTTTATCTGTAAATTTAGTATTATAGTATTACTTACTGTGATTATGGGACCAGTGCTCTCTCTTCCAACTGAATAGTTTTCGGTCGGATCTTCTTTTTGGTACAACTATGGTCTTTTTGGTTGGTCGTCTTCTGAGTTTTCAGTCTCGGTCCCGAAACGGGTCCTTGCAAATACTACGACGCTCAAGTCAGTTATCATTCCAAATATTAAGAGAATTCTGGAATCAGAGTTACATTACTTGTTGACTTTAGCATATGCTCCTATTTATAGGCCTGCATTTGGACCTCCTCTTAAGGCTCAAGGCCCATGTGCTAATGTTCCTTAATTATTATCATAATTGTTCTTAAGGTGGGGTCAACCTTTTTGTCAGAAAAAACAACGTGGATTAAGCTCCGATCACATACAGGTCGTTTGGTCGGTTATTCATTTTAGCGGCTGGCGACTCTTCAATGATGGGTGATACATGTAAACGACAGACGTCGGTTGATCGGCGTTGGCATCGTGATGGAAATGTAAGCGATCGGGTATCGAGATAGTACATTAGGCCTCCAAGTCTGTAAGGAATTATAAATATTCCGAAGAGGACTTATGTAGTCGACCATGTATATAGTTACTTTGTTTGGACTAGCTTCCAGTATGCAAGCCCTTACACCCGATGTGGCGGCGACCGTCTATAATCAATTGCAGACATTTTGAAGAGAAGTATTGGAATTTGAAACTCAAGTAATCACCTTGTGGAATTCAACTTGCAATGACAAATTGAATAAACTCAAGTAATCAAAGACAAATTGAACTACACATGACTTTAGACAACATGTACAAATAATATAAAGAAAAATGAGTCCATTATAAAGTGAATTAACCAATTAAAATGAAGCAAGACTCAAGCAAATATAAAAATACATACAAATGTATGTATGTGAACTCCTAAAAGCACATAAGGATGGTTCAAGAAGAAGCAAATTTAAAGACAAGTATGAAAACAATTAAACAATGAAAACAACTCAAAATAAGAAATAAAATGGATAAATCAAGACGAAAGTAGAAAACACTTATCTCTTAGAGGCCTTGCTGTGATATCAAATGATGGAGGAGTTCTAAGGAGAGATGAAGTTCTTTCTAGCTTGAGTTAATTTCCAATTGGTAGAATAGATGTAATATGTATAAGTTATGCATGAGGTGAGGTGTTGGAGTGAAGAATAGTGAAGTGAGGCTTTTTTAGAGTGGTTAGCCCAACACTCAAGGAAAAGGCCTAGGATGGTATTCAAAAATTGAAAATACAAAATATGGAGATGGAGCTGCCTATTTATAAGAGTGGTGGACATCCAATAGAGAAAAAAAAGAAAAGAGAGACAAATTTAAATTCTTCTAAAAAAAGTAATACAAAGAGTTGATCAAATTGATACTTATTTACTTATGTTTTTCATATTAGAGATGTATTAAAAAAAAAAAACATATATCCCTTCCAAATATGGATATCCTGGAATTTCTATTAGATATAAGTGAGTTTAGTCCGAACCCTAACTAGAGTACTCTAACTTTAATCTACCATCTTATATTATAAGAAAAAAAATTCAAATGCAAATAACTAATCTACTTACTCAAATAAACTTTTAAATTTATGATTTATTTCAACCCTATACATTTATTACACAGTAAATTAAACTCTTCAAATATGATATCAGGTCAAGTAATTAAAAATTTAAGGAGGCTCAACCAAACCTAATTTTCAATTAAAAACTCGTAATTATAACTTTAAATCTTTTGTCTCTTTATTTAGGATTTAGGACATAAACCCTCTCCCCATCGTGCTGGGGTCATAAAAGACAAACCCAAAAATGAAACTTCTCACAGACCCAGTCCAAAAAGGTGGTGGGCACACCAAATCGCTAGGCAAAAGTCATCACAAAGGAAATCGCGACCCTACTTTCGTTTTTTTTTCTTTTTTTTTTTTTTCCTTCTTCTTCTTCTTTCTTCTGTAGATGACAGTGCCTTCGATAGTTTTGCAGCTTTTTCCGACTATTGTCGCTCACGCTAATTTGCTCCTCAAGCTCCGGGAGGAAATAGATTCCCGAATAGTTATAGTTTATTTATAATTACAAATACTTATTATTACTAATAAATTTCTTTTCTAACTGAATAAGTAGATTGTTTATATATTATTCCGTAAAAAAATAGTCTGTCTTTGAAACAGTATGCACTTCGAGTGATAACATAAATATCTTCAATAAGAGAAGAGACGTCATAATATAAATAAGGATACTTTTGTCCTTTTATAAAAAAGATTCTTCTTGTTTCGTTTTCTTTCTTTTTTAAAAAAGTAGTAAAGTCTAAGTTTAAGATTTTTTTTTCCATTCTTTACCATTCCAACTTTTTAATAGTTTCTTTCCTAATAATTCCTTTTCTTTTTCTAGTCACAAAGAACCGTTTAGTTGGTTGATGTCGAAAGCATGTAACACATGACAATTTGGAGGTACAGCTTCATGACGATCAACATCTAGAAGTATACGTGTATTGCTTCTGTCATTTCAGAATTAGTGAGAGGGAGTGCCCATAGACCACCTTCTGTAATGTCTCTATAATAATAGTTTCTTTCCTATTTTGAGGTGCAACACCATCATTTTCATTACTGATGCAAGCAAGGGAAATGAACTTAACCATTATTTGTTATCCATCAACTGTGAAACTTCATACGGGTCATGTTTTACTCGTGTCTTTAAAACTCGTGTCTAACGTAAAGTTAAAAGATCTTGATTGCCGTATGGAGTGATCTCCAGCAAACTAGTGTGAAAAAAACAAATTATAGAGAGAAAATAGGAAATGATAATGATATGTTACTAATCAACTCATTTTATCTGCATTTCTAACTTAATTACTTAGATTATTTATCATGCTTTTTTAGTGTTTAAATGTTGATCTTTAAATAGTTTTACTGAATAAAACTCAATCAACTTAAAATAACATTCAATATGTAATTTTATAAAAAATACTTAATGGTTCACTCAACTACTATAAACGGAAAAAATGAAGATTGATATCCTTTGATAATAAGAATACTTACCATATATACTTAAAAACAATATATATATATATATATATATATATATATATATATATATATATATATATATATATAATTCTATTAGTTGTTTGTTTTGAGAATATTAAACACTTATCTCTACTTTGCAAAGTATCCACCATAGTAAGAATGTCTTATTATCCTCTCTCTAAAAGAGTTATTTTCTTACTAATCCCTTCTTTTGATTGTACTTAAAAGTTATAAGAATACTAGACTTTTTATATTTTATGGGGAGATTAATAAAAAATAATTAAGAGTGATTATTTATTCATGATAACTAAGAGTTATTATTTATTCGTGATAACTAAAAGTAACTTAAGTATTCGTTATAAGTAGGAATAATTTATGTATTTATCTGTGAAATAATTGATTTACTTAAGAGTTTTTTAAAAGAAGATTGGACATAATTAAATTCGTATAAATTTGTTGTGTTATTCTTTCTTTCTAGATAATCTCTATTCCATTGTCTAGTGTTTGTGTGAATTTTTTTTGTGTATTTCATTCAATTTATCCTTCTCATAGCCTATTGTAATTGTTTTAATTGTAGCCTATAGAGTTATGAAATTTTCATAAAATAGTGGTCAATACCAATTACACTAACTCATATGATCCACGGACAACAAATTGTTAGCTAGGCTATATGTGATGCTAGTCACATTAGTTAACTATATAATAAAAGAAAACAAAAAAAATCTAGTTGACTAAATATTATAATAAATCTAATAATAACAATGATAATATATTGATACTGTGAAGATAAATACACATTTCTAAAACCACATATCATTAGATAATCTAACAAAGTACAACAATACAATATGTCACATGGTATTTTCAACAAACTTGACCTTGAGAGTTTTTTTACAAATTACCATTGTTACACAATCTACATTCAACAAATCCAAACATTACATCGATTTGCTTTTAGGAATATATCTAATTAACATATTACATGGATTCTCCTCTCTTTGTACCAATCTTTTGTGTCAAGGTAATATCTAATCCTAAAATGCTTGATTTGTTAAGGTTGATTTTATGGGAAAAACATAATTAAATTAGTGTAAAAAGATACGATGATGTCATCTGTTTTTTTATGATGTGTTTGTTTTTAAAGATTAATTTATGCAGACAGATTAATAACAAAGAAATGAGAAAAAAACACAAAAATCAATACATATAAAACTAATTCAAGATTAAGAACGGAACAAACTCTTTCGATACTTTGTTCTCTTCCAACTTTGTAAAGATTTAAGCAGAAAGTAATAGTTTTTATTGTATTTATTATATAATTAATTCTTATTTCTAATTTATTAATATTTATATTAAAACAAGATAAATATAATTAATTCTTATTATATAGAATAGTAATAGAATAAGATAGTTAAAAAATAAAATATTAATAATATTAATGTTAAAAACTAAAAGTAATAATAATATCATAAATAATAATTATAATAATAAAAATAATAAAATAATAATAAAAGTGAGAATAATAAAATAGTATAATAATAATTAAAATAAATTTTAAAATAATAATAATATTAACAATAATATTTTATTTTATTTTACTATAGTATCACTTATACATTCTTTTTATTTTTAAATATTTTTCTCTTGATCTAATCACATCTACTTTCTAATTTTCACTCACTTTCACTTTAAATTTACTTTTTTTTTAAGTTTTAAATTTACTCTCAAATTCAAAGATGTTAAAATAAGTGTTTGGCCTAAGTTCAAGAGGGGGGG
>Ga0209489_105908_pt1 | contig 20461 bp, 15 predicted proteins | sample SiratrowhiteBW_FD_187527 | JGI IMG/M metagenome (GOLD analysis project Ga0209489, IMG submission 187527) | Root nodule microbial communities of legume samples collected from California, USA - Siratro white BW (SPAdes) (version 2) | ecosystem: Host-associated > Plants > Roots > Nodule | place...
AGAAAAGGTAAATAATTTACTAATCTCCTAATTGAAATTTCATTTTATCTTTAGATTTGACTCCTTAGAAATTTGAGAACATTAATTCTTTTTTTTTTGTTTAGTTATGAAGATTTGTGGAATATTATTGATGAAAGGTGGAACAACCAGCTCCATAGGCCTTTGCATGTTACGGGCTATTTTCTGAATCCCGAATTTCATTATTCCCCCGATTTTAAAGTTGATACCAAAGTTAAAATTAGCCTATTGCAATGCATACAAAGGATGGTGGCTGACCCAGAGGAGCAACACTTGATTGATTTACAGCTAGAAGATTTCAAGAATCAAGAAAAATTGTTTGGTAAACCCTTGGCTATTAAGGCGATTGGAAAAAAGACTCCAGCAGCTTGGTGGGACTCTTATGGAGATGAACATCCAGAGCTTCAAAGGTTTGCTATTTGTGTACTTAGTTTGACATGTAGTTCTTCTGGATGTGAACGTAACTAGAGTGCGTTTGAGATGGTAAGAACTTATAAATTGTGAAATTACACTTAGAATATATTAAATTAGTAATTACTTATATGTATGTTTGCATTTGTATTTATTAGATTCACACAAAAAGGAGAAATCGTTTGAAACAAGAAACTATGAATGATGTTGTTTATGTCATGATTAATTCAAAATTGGCTGAGAAGAAAGAAGGTGGAAGAAGGTCACTTCAGGAGTTTGAATTTGACGATATTTCATCAGATGATGAATGGATTATGGAAAATGTTGAAGGAGGAGTAGACAATGAAAATATAAATTTAAATGATTCTCCAAATTCAAATAGAGATGATGAACACTTGGTTTAAGGTTAAGTCCAAGGTGGTGTGGCAGATGATGATGTTCTTGCCATCCCAACTTTAGAGGACGAGAATGTTCTTGTTGATGTGCTTCATGAACGAGATATAACTCACGAAGATCCCTTTAATTTTCATTTTAATTTCATTGATTTGTATTAGATGAATTGAAGTTTTATTAAGTATTGTCAAAGTGATTGATCTTGTAAACTTAAGTTGGATGCAGTATTAACAGATGAATTGATCTCATTATAATATTTTATATCATTTTCTTAGTTATGTGTGTATATTTGGTTTGTGTTTATGAGATTCTTGATAGTTTTATTAAGTAGAATGAAAAAAAAAATAAGACTATACAGACTTAAACAATATTGTATCAAGATTGAATCATCCCTCAGATACTATTTTTTAATTTCTTTTATTTATTTATTGACAAAAATATTATTTTATATATTTAAAAAAAAGTAAAATCTACGATTCGTGTTACGATTTCACGATTTACGATTTCATAAACTCTTCACGATCCTACTCAATCTCGATTTTAACTACCCTGATGAGGAGTAAATAGTGAAGAAACTCTTTATTTTTTTTTTTAATTTTAATTGCATTAATGCATTAATTTTAATTGGATGGTGTTAGGTGACAACATCGTATCACAACGTGACAATTTTATTGTATTAATTTTGAATAAAATTAGACTCAAAAAGATGAACAGTTTGATACACAAAAAATTTGCAATTACACGTTTTTACGTTTTTGTTCGACGATCCGTACGATCTTGTTGTAAAACGATCCTGTGTGGAATTTGAATCACACAGAACATGTAAAATTGTAAAATGTTACGATTTTACGAGTAAACTCTCGATTTTAACTACCATGATCATTACATATATGGTGTGACACATAAATGGTTACTTTTGTATTTATAAACATGCACTCCCTGTCTGATTCTTGAAGACTGCCATAAATGTGACTTGCAAATATCAAACTATTAGAGTGGTTAAATCTTATATTCATAGTAATATGTTACCTCTATTTTGTGGGCAGAAACTTTGTGATCTTTTATACCACTCCCTTTATCACAAAACCCTTAGCAAGGAATGATTATTTTTGAAATAATATTTGTGTTTTAGCCAGGAGTGATGTTGTCCAAAGAATATTCGATTTTAGTCACGAGTGATTAATATCCAAAGAATACTCAGTCTTAATCAGGAGTGGTTGTGTTTTAAACAATACTTGGTCTTAGTCAGAAATAGCTATGTTCCAAACAAAGTTGGATTATAGTAAAAAGTGATTACATTCCAAACAATACTCAATGGGTTAGTTAGGAGTAGTTGGATTCCAAACAATATTCAATTTTTGTAGCCGTGAGAGGATGCATGTTTAAATAATACTTGGGTTGTTTTGGACAAGGGTGATTGAGGTCCAAACAATACTCACTTTTATTGAAATGAGATACTACATCAATTGTGAGTCACAACTGATATAATAGGTTTAAGTTTTTCAATTTTTTAACATCGGTTATTTTTATAATTGTTAGTACTTTCACAAGACTAAGGATTTGATGAAGCCATGCAAGACATGTCCAACAAGGCAAAGCAAGAAAACAATTGGATATGGTTTAGGTCTTGGTCTGGTGTGAGTGGGTTTAGGCTTGATTGGCAAAGAACCTATGCATAGTCAAGGAGAAATCCAACAGCACAAAGGTCTAAAAGTGTTTAAAACGTTAAACTGAAGAGTTAGCTAAGTTTTCGATTAAACTGGTTTTAATATTGCACTAGGCTCAAATAAAGCGATTTCCGTTTTCATGAAATCGAGTTATTCAATGCCTGGAAGAACTGAATTAACAAATTTTTGTGGAGACTTTTCGTCTATAAAAATAGTGAGTTTTCTGAAATGCGCCAGAACACAGATACGAAAAGAGAGAATCATTACAGCAGAAAAACTAGTGAGAAACACTTTTGTGAAATTGAGAGTTCTTGAGAAAAATCGATTGAGGCTTTTGTTGAAGAGTAACGTTTAACCCATTCTGTGCTATTAGAATTCTTTTCAACACTGTGCAAAGGCCTCTTTTGCGCGCCAATCAAGGAGTTGATCTTTACCATTCTTGATCCCTTTCTGTATCAAGATTTGTGTAAACTGATTGCAAATCTGAAATTGTGTATTGTTGTAGGCTATAGGTTTAGCCTGTGTGTGATTGCTGATTTGAGTGGGGACTACGGGAAGTAGGTGCTCATTTCAGTGGGTGTTTGATTCTTACGGGGAGTAAGAATTTTGTAATTGTTTATGTGTAAACAATTGACTAAAGTTAGTGAAATTTTCTTTGCTTGAGGGGCAAAGGAGACTGGATGTAGCCCTTGAGGAAGGGTGCACTAGTATAATTGGCTGTGTTCTATTGTTCTTGACCCTTCTCGTTCAATTCTGTATTGTTCTTGCACTGCTCACTGTGTTTAATTGAAAGATTGAATTAATTTCTAATAATCTTGATAAAACTGGTTTAAGTTCTCAGTTGGATATTGATTTGTGCATTGTAACTTGAATTCTGTGTTGGTTCTGATAAATCTGCTGTAGCTGTCAAAGAAATCTTGCTTATCAGATTGGTTCTTTTCTAATTCTGTAATACATATAAGATTCTGAATCGGTGATTTTACAAAGAATTGGGACTTGGGCTGAATTGTTGTAATACTGCAGAAATTGTATTCTTGTTTTGTGTTCTTGGTATAACTGAATAATTGAATCTGCATTCTGAAGAAAGAATTCTCAAATCTGTATTAATTGCTGGTGTTAGGAAACTTTATCAGATTTGTTAATATTGACTGAAATCAATGTAGAGTTGTTTAAGTGTTTCAAATTTGTATGTTGTAATTCTGTTCCTCTTTGCTCTCATTCAAATTTGGAATTTTGTGTGATTCAATTCTGATTGTAATATTGCTATTGAAACTGTGCGAACTTGATCTGCTTAAAGTGTTGTTGTGAATTTGGTGTGTAATTGTGAATCTGCTATGTGTGCTGTTTGAAAACTTTTGTCTGCTTGTACAACAAATTGATTCATTCGTGCCTTGAATCAATTTATTTCTTTATTGCACCTTATATCTTTAGCACCAAGATTCATTAAAGTTTTTCAAATTGCGAAAACTATTTTCAAAGGTCTAAATTGGGAAAAATCTTTCAAAGTTCAATTCACCCCCCCTCTTGAACTCAGCCTAAAACGTTTTCAATAATCAATGCAATATTGAGAGATATTACATCGATTATAGTACCGATGTAATATCAATATATACTACATCGGTTATATAACCGATGTAAAAAATCATGAACTTCTATATTATCTATATGCATAGGTTAGAAAATTGATGTAGAACACCTTCCACAATAAATGTAGAATCTCACCTTTTGTACTAGTGGGGTTACACTTCTGACTCACTCAATGCTCATTCACCATTTTTTTTCATTCAAAAATAAACAATAAAGTTCTTTTTCACTCATTCTTCTCACATTCAATTAACCTTGTACCTTTTTGTTTTTCTTCTTGTTTTTCTTCCTCACTTGCACTCATTCTTGGCACCCCACACTGCACAAATACACAACAACATCTTGCCTTTTTTTTCTTTCTTAGCACAAAAAGAAAAAAAGGTCTTGATTCTCATTTTGTCTAAATCAACTTGAAAAAGGAAGAAACAATGTACAATAATATTCAGAACGAGAAAAAAAAGGAAGAAATTTATGAAAAAAGTCTAAATCAACTTAAAAATGGAAGAAACAGTGTCAGAATGAGAAAAAAAAATTAAGAAATTTCTGAAAAAAAATCCAAGATTAAGACTTAAAAAAATTGAGAAAGAAATAAAAAAGTAAAATAAACTTTAATTTTTTAGGAGGTTATATAATATTTTAAGAGAATTAAAAGATATTTTATAATTGGGTGGCCAAGAGAAGAGAAAAAATTGTGTAAGTGTAATTTCCTTTAATATGTTACTTTAAAAAGTCGTCTTTGAAATGTATGTGAATGGTTTAATACTATTTCATATGCATTTCTACCTTTCAAAAAATCTCTTATATATTTAACTAAGATGAAAGAAGTTAAATTTACATTAATTATAAGATTAATGATATATTAGATGAATATAGTAATTCACAGAACTACCAAGTGAATGGGCCAGCAATCTTTGCCTTATCTACCAAGTGAATGGGTAAATGGACCATTATTTCAAAAAATGGAAGGAGGGAATATTTTTTCCAACTTACACAAGGTCAAAACTATACTTTTTTCTAGCATGTGTAAAGTGTCTAAACTCAATGTTTTAGAGCATAACTCTCTAAAAAAATAACCGAGTTCAATTAGGGCCTCACAAACTTCGTTTCGAAGAACACCACGAATTGAAAGAGGGAGAAAGCGATGTAAAAATACATGGCAATCATGACATTTCATCCCATATATTTTCCCCCCTTGAACATCTATACACCGAGAAATATTACATAAATAACCATCAGGAACCTTTAAATCAACTAGAAATTCACAAAATGCATATTTTTCTTGAGCTAACATGGTATAACATGCATATGAAATGTATATTTTCCTTCTTCAATCATGGTGGCATGAAACTCTGGACGTATCCCCATATGGGCAAGATCAAATCGGAAGTTTATATTGTCTTTGTCTTTTTTTCAAGATCCATCACTGTTCCTACTATGTTGTTACAAACATTTTTTTCAATATGCATGACATCTAAATTGTGACGTAATTTTAGACATCTCCAATAAGGCAACTCAAAAAAAATACTTTTTTTCTTCTAATTCTTAGGTAATTGAATTTTTCCTCGCTTCCTTTTCTTCACAAACTTACCAAAAGTAACCTGTACATATTTATTATTAATAAAAATATAAATATATAAATAATAATAATATAATATAAAAATTACAAGTTAATGTATAAAGAAAGATAACAAAATAATTACAATTAACTAAAAAATATAAAATATTATTTATTTAAATATAGTTAGTTAATACACTCGATATTAATCTAATTTGTATATTTGAAATATCTCATTTTGTAAACTTATCTCATAATAATAACTTTAAATATACCAATTTAGTTAATATAAAATATTACGAAAAGAAAAAGTTGTTTTAATCTTTTACTTAAATTAGTTTAGATTTATATTAAAAGATATATTATCTACCATTAATATTTAAATTTAAAAATATAATTAGTTAATACAATCTAATTAGATATTAATCTAATTTATATATTTGAAATATGTTTTTTATGTCATAATAATAATTTTAAATATATAAATTTAGTTAATATAAAATATTACGAAAAAAAAGTTGTTTTTATCTTTTACTTGAATTAGTTTAGATTTATATTAAAAAAATATATTATTTACTATTAATATTTAAATTTAAAAATATAATTAGCTAATATATCCTAATTAGATATTAATCTAATTTATATATTTGAAATCTGTTTTTTTATGTCATAATAATAATAATAATTTTAAATATACCAATTTAGTTAATATAAAATATTACGAAAAGAAAAAGGTGCTTTTATCTTTTACTTGAATTAGTTTAGATTTATATTAAAAAATACATTATTTATATTAATATATGTCTTTTACTCATGCAGTAAAATGGAGTTGTAGCAGCATGAAGATGTTTTCAACACATATTGCTTTCATAATGTCGACTTTGTACCATCAAGCTTGCAGGCTCTTCAGTCAACAAATTCAACTGCAACTTTGGGGAAGCTACCAAATGGTGCAGGTTGGAATTTTGAAGGTTGGATGGAATTTATTAGGAATCTGCATGAAGCTTGCAATTTCTAATTCTAAGGAGGCTACAGGGCAAGTGCAGGATTCTCTAATTATGCTGATGTTTTAGATTTAAAAGTCTATGGAGACAAGTTATTGTTGTAGTTGTATTATAGGTGTGGGGCACATTTGTGGTTATGTTTGCATCTCATTCTTTGTTGGTTGTTGTTTCTTTCAATGTTGAACTTATATTTGTTATTTGTGTATAAGGGTTGAGATATTCCTGAAATACATTAGAATTTAGTTCTGGTTATATTTTTTATTTGTTGTATTTTTAATTTGAAATGAATCTGAAATGGATTTGATGCTTGGTATCACTGATCTTAAAACACCAGAGGCAGAGGCTACTGCTGAATCTGATATTTCCACTTGTCAGCCTATGATTCCATTGCTGATGGTAGTAAAATAGATTTGGAGGATGGTGGTGCTCATGATGAAAGTGTAGATTATGAAATAGAAAGCAATGATTATTATAATTATTATAACTTTTATAATAATAATGATAAAATATTAATAATTATAAACAATTCTAGCTAATTATAATATAATTTTTGATAATAAAATACTATGAATTATAATAAATTAATAATAATAATTAATTTATATTTTTGATATTTTATTATTGTCATAATTATGTTTTATATTTGTAACATTGTATTAATGTCACTATTAGATAAAATTGTTAGTGACAATTTTATTTGTCACAATAAAACTTAATTTTAGTGACATATAAAATTATTGTCACAAGTGTAACAGTGACAGGAGTACTAGTGACAATTTAATTATTGTCACAGGATCTTAACAGTGACATGTTTTTAGTTTAAAATGATAAATGTTTATGTTACTAAAACTAATCTTTTGTGTAGTGATTGATACTTAGCCATCAAAGAAACACATCACAAGGGATGGAAGGGAACACATAAAAAGAAATATCCTGATGTGCCTAACCTAAAGAGTAGTTGCACTTTTTTGAAATTTTTACAGAATAGATATTGTTTCCATTTTTTATTTCCTATATAACATCTTTCCATCTTTATTTACCGAAATAACACACTTTATTGTGCACAATGAGAATTCGATTTTCGAACAATCGAATCCTGAATTAAAAAATTGTAATTTTCAACCTTAAACCCAATCAGAATTCGGGTTACTGAAAACCGAATTCTGAAAGGGTTTTTTTTTTTTTTAAGTTTTATATATTTTTTTAAAGAAAGAGGAAGTTAAATAAAAATGTATATAAGACAAAAAAAACATTTAATTTTATTAAATTTATACAAAAACAAAGTTCAGATAATAAACATACAGAGAGAAAAAAAAACTATTTATAAATATTTTAAGCAATTAATTATAATAAGAAAATAAATAATAAATTACAATAAATTTATAATTGTAGTTCATATTAAATAAAAATTAGAAGAAAAATTATAATAATTTATAATATTGTAATTATAATTAAATTTTGTATTTTAAGTTTATTAAAAAAAATATGTAATAACAAAAATGAAATAAAATATTTATCGTGCTTAAAAAAGTAATATATATATATAAAAGAAAGATATTGGAAAAGAAATATAAAATTAATAATTGAAAATATTAGTTCAAAATGTTATTTATTTGTGAGAATGAAGAAAATTAAAATTAAATACTATTAATGTTATTATTGAAAAAAGAATAATACTTGTTATCATTGTAATAGATAATTTTAAAATAGTAAAGTCAATTAATAAAATTATATTAAATTCAGAAATAAGTTCTGAGTAAAATTATGGTGATTTTTTAGAATTTAAAATTTGGCTTTGAATAAGTATTGAATATATGGATAAATGTTGGAAAGAGTAGGTGAACTTATTTATTAATAACTTGAATTTTTGTTAACAACATCTTTAATGACATCATAATATGTTAGTCTCCATAATGGTGACCGGTTCCGTAGTGACGACGACGTTTATTACGTGGTGGGTTACGTCGTGGTTGTTGTGGTTGTGGTTCGTCATTGGATTCAAATTGTGGGGATGTTGTATTCATTTGCATTGTAGCGAAAGAACTTCCTACTTCATTGTCAAAGTGTGTTGGATGCATATATTGCATGTGATCATTAGCAGAAGGTGGTGTGTTTAGTTCTGCCCCAAACAAGTTATAGAAGAAATCAGTTGAACTGGACGCAAATGATTGTCTTCTATGGTCCATTATAGGTTGTTGTTGACGTGTATTGAATTGTTCAGATGCAAACGAATGTCGGTGAGGTTGTTGGTGTGGCGGATAATAATCTGTTGTGGCTGCAAATGAATGTCGACAAGGATCCTCTTGTGGATGATTATAATTACTTGTAGGTGGGAATGTGTGCTCCGGTGGTAGTTTTTTGTTGTGTTCGTGGATCATTTAGTAGATGCGACACTGACAAAAAATATATTGAATTCGTCATGTACCATTCCATGTACTCTCTACTGGGAACAAAGGTCCATGAATTGGACGACCAGTTAATGTTAGTTCGCGATGGTTGTTCCACATGTTTTGTCCACCTTGCATGCTTAGTCTGCTAGTTTTCGTCATGTCGTCCTCGCATATCAATCTTGTGTAGTTTTTCCAAGTTGTTAGGTGGGGCAGGGACTTGTTGGAACATACCAAATTGTAATTGAACTCTATCGGATTGGTGTCATTCCACTATTGCAAAGCAAATGAGGGGAGTGCATGCTGTCCAAATTTCAACATCCCTATACGCTTCTAGTGGGATGGATGCCTCAAAGTCCTTGTACGAATTCCATTTAAACTGCAGTAAGTCATTGTTATTAGAAAATTTGGTTAAAGTGTAAAATTTTTAAATAAAATGCAAGAGAATGTATTTTGTCCATTACTTGATCAACTTGTATGTGGTCAAGCATAGATCTGTACCCCACTAGGTTATTGTGAGGGACGTTACTGAAGTTAAGAACTCTGCCACCACTCCATCTACAAACTAGGGGGTAAGAAGGTTGTTGCCTAGAAAGGGGGGCAATGTATGGCATGTGATACCATGCCCATGACTGTAGAAGTGATACACCCCCACCCATTGTTTTTGCTTTTGCATCTGTTGACCTGCATAATTCTCTGTACAACACAGCCAAACAAGCAGAACCCCAACTATATTGCCTTGTCCTATGTAGGTTAGTCAAAAATGGTAAATACATAAGATGAACTTTGTTACCGGTTCTATCAGGCATTAAAACTCCTCCAATCAAACTTAGTATATACACCTTACAATGGGCATGTAGTTGTTCTTCTGTTGGCTCTTCACCCAGTGGGAGTATATTTTGTCGAAGCCATTTTAGTTTGACTTGTGAACCAATGAGTGATTCTCCTTTTACCGGTGCAACACCCAGATAAGTGTCACACATTTCCTCCCAATCAAACATTGTTGGGCCAACAATTGGTGGACCATCTATGTTGAGACCCAGTTGAAGTGAAATATCTTGTAATGTGATGGTACACTCGCCAGTTGGAAAATGAAATGTGTGAGTTTTAGGTCTCCACCTTTCAACCAATGAAGTTACTAAGGCGTGATCCACTTTTAAATGCCTTAGTTTTGCAATTTCACCAAATCCTGCTTGCTCCAAGATTGGAATAGTTAAAGAGTGTGGCTCTGGCATTGAATGACAATAAGACTCGACAACTTCATTTTTGGGGTCCTGCAAAAATGAAGAAATTAATATGAAAAGGTTAACAAATAAATGGATTTGGAAAAAAATTATGTAATAAACTTACCATACTGGCAATGTATGCAGACCTATGTTTTTGTTGATTCCACAACAACATATTGTTGGAGTGAAAGTTAGTTTGCAATGAAAAATAGTTCAAGATTGTAGTCACAAAGAGTAATTTCTAGAATATCGTGAATGGTGAGATTTGGTGAAGTTAAATTTATAGATGGTCTCAATTGATTTTGGAGCATTGATGAGATAGATTCAATTCACGACGTTGATTTGTGAAGGTTAATTTCATAGCGTTGATTAGGGTACATCTAATTTAGAATGTCAATTTATTAGGTGGGTCTTTGTTAAAGAATCTCTACAGTATTCAGGAAATAATATGGGTGAATAGTGCCTCATGGTTTGTGCAAGTTCATTTTATAGCGTTAATGGGGTACATTCAATTTGAGACATTGTTTTTGGCTTGACAATGTGCTAGAAAATCTCTGCGATACTCAGAAAATCATGTGGGTGAACAGTACCTCATGCTTTGTGTAGGTTAATTTTATACCGAGGGTATATTCAATCTGAAACGTCAATTAATAAAGTGGATATCTGTTAAAGAATCTATGTCATATTAAGGAAATAATGTGGGTGAATAGTGCCTCGTGTTTGGTGGAAGCTCGTTTTCAAGCGTTGATGGGGCAGATTCAAGCTGGGACATTACTTTTGGCTTTACACGGTGCTAGAGAATCTCTGCGATATTCAGACAATCATGTGGGTGAATAGTACCTCGTGCTTTGCGTAGGTTAATTTTATACCGTTGATGAGGGTATATTCAATCTGGAATGTAGTGGATATCTGTTAAAGAATCTCTGTCATATTCAGGAAATGATGTGGGTGAATAGTGTCTCGTGGTTGGTTAAAGCTCATTTTCAAGCGTTGATGGGGCAGATTCAAGCAGGGACATTACTTTTGGCTTTACACTGTGCTAGAGAATCTCTGCGATATTCAGACTATCATGTGGGTGAACAGTGCCTCGTGCTTGGTATAGGTTAATTTTATATCATTGATGATGGTACATTTAATTTAGAACGTCAATCTATAAGGTGGGTATTTGTTAAAAAATCTCTGCCATATTCATGAAATAATGTGGGTAAATAATATCTCGTGATGTTTGTTTGAATAAATCCCATGTAGTGAAAACACGCAATAATCAGTCTTAATATAACAAGAAATAATACAAAATATGATAAGGTTTAACAATAATTTGACACAGAAATACAAAATGGCGAAGAAAGTAACAATGAAGAACATACTGTCACTCAATCTGTAAAGAGTCATTTAATTGTTTTTCCATGTCCTCCCATGTTTCGTGTAGGTGTAGGTAATCATAACCTACATTTATAGTTGATAAGAAATGACTTGGCCTGTTAGAGAAAGAAATGTTTTTGGCTGACACTCTACTAAAGAATCTCTGCAATATTTAGACAATCATGTGGGTAAACAGTGTCTTGTGGTTTGTGAAGTTCATTTTGAAGCGTTGATGGGGCAAATTCAATCTGCGCCATTGTTTTTGGCCTGGCACTCTACTAAAGAATCTCTACAATATTCAGACAATTAACTGGCATGGTTTGATGGAACTTAATGGTTCATTTATAATATAAGTGGTTGAAATTATAATCTTATGTGTTGAAAGTGATTAGAATGGGTTATTTTCGGTGTTTGTTGAAATAAATCCCATATAGTAAAAGATGTGCAATAATCAGTCTTATTATAACAAGAAATAATAGAAAATATGACAAGGTTTAACAATGATTTTTGACACAGAAATGGAAATGATGAAGAAGGTAATAATGAAGAACATATTGTCACTCAATCCTTAAAGAGTCATTTAATTGTTTTTCCATGCCCTCCCATGTGTTGGAAGTAATTTGTTCACCTAAATCATAATTTTGTTGGATGAATGCCATAAGCTCAAACCTTGCATGAGGTTCATATCTTTTTGCAAAACCAATGACACAGCATACGTCGTCGCCATCTCCGATCTCGACACATCGATAAGAATTCCTAATGTCAGTCATATACACTGGACACCGATAAAATAAATCAACAGCGTATGACTTGCCATCATCTGGGACAAACAAACGTAGAATGACTTGTTTAAGAACTGATAGGGACATGGATTCATAAACCTTGACTGAAGCACTTATTTGACTCACAAATATGGTAGAGTGAAGCTCATCAGTGATGATTTAGCCGTTATAATGCACCAAAGCCACGATAGATGACGATGTCATTTTGTGATAATGATAAAGATGACGAAATTGATTGGATGTTTCGTGTAAGTGTAGGTAATGATCACCTATATTTATAGTTGATAAGAAATGACTTGGCCTTTCAGAGAAAGAAAATTATATCATATTTAATATACTTTTTTCAACATAGGATTCTTTGTAATTGTACAGATGGGGATGGGTAGGTGGCATAGGTTTGCATTGGATTCCTTAGTACCAAATGATATTATTTCATGAACCTATACGATTCCCTAGACCCACTTATGTCTTCAAAAGGCCCATTAATTAATTTAATTCGACGTGTACCTATACTTAATAGCTTACTTATGGGCTTGGCAAAGGCACATTCATAGGGAGACATGGCTTGGCTTGATGTCTTTTCCATAGGTTTCTTATTTATGAAGTGAACAAAACCAGTTTCGAGACTCAACTATACTCTTAAGATGTCCAAATTGTGCCCCCAAAACACCTTTTAATTACTTTAAGGAAAATGATACTTTGACACTGCATTTTCTCTTACTTCTGTTTGACACTCCGACGTGGCATATGCTGTCCCGCTTGACAATGAAAGAGAAAACGCAGTTGTTTTTGGCATTCCACCCCTGAGACACATGTGTGCGTTCCAAAATTACAAACAACGAACCACTTATTTGAACTGAGCTAACCACTTAGTGTTTTCACCCCTCAGACACGTGTGTGTTTTAAAACTACACACAGTGAACTACTTATTTGAACTGAGCTAACCACTTAGACCTTCCACTCTTGAGACACATGTGTGTGTTCCAAAACTACACATAGCGAACCACTTAGGTGAACTGAGCTAACCACTTAGACCTACCACCCCTGAGACTGTGTGTGTTCCAAAATTACACACAGCGAACCACTTATTTGAACTGAGCTAACCACTTAGACATTCCACCCCTGAGACACATGTGTGTGTTTCAAAATTACACACAGCGAACTACTTATTTGAACTGAGCTAACCACTTAGTGTTTTCACCCCTTAGACACGTGTGTGTTTCAAAACTACACACAGCGAACCACTTATTTGAACTGAGCTAACCACTTATACCTTCCACTCCTGAGACACATGTGTGTTCCAAAACTACACACAGCGAACCACTTAGGTGAACTGAGTTAACCACTTAGACCTACCACCCCTGAGACACATGTGTGTGTTCTAAAATTACACACAGTGAACCACTTATTTGAACTAAGCTAACCACTTAGACATTCCACCCCTGAGACACATGTGTGTGTTCTACTTTCCCTCTCAAATTGCCCTGCATTTTCAGAAGGCAAATGACAAAAATCACCCTTGCCAAAAGACAAAGATAAACCACGTAAGCCAAAAACAATTGTATTTTCTCTTTCATTGCCACACGGGACAGCACAAGCCACATCAGAGTGACAAACAAAGGTAAGAGAAAATGCAGTGTCAAAGTAACATTTTCCTTACTTTAATTTGACATGTACTTATACTTAACAACTTATTTTTTGGGCTTGGAAGAGGCCCATTTGTAGGGAGACATGGCTTGCCTCCCTACCTTTTCCTAAACTTTTTTTATTTATGAAGTAAACAAAACCAGTTTCGAGACCCAACTATACTCTTAAGATGTCCGAATTGTGTCTCCAAAACACCCTTTAATTACTTCAAGTGCAAGTAAGGAAAGGAATATAATTTTGCATCTGGAGTATAAGTAAGCAAAGGGATAGAATGTTGCATTTGAAGTGCAAGTAAGGAAAGGGTTAGAATGTTGCAAGTAAGGAAATATAATTTTGCATTTGGAGTGCAAGTAAAGAAAGGGATAGAATGTTGCATCTGGAGTGAAAGTAAGGAAAGGGATACAATGTTGCATTTCAAGTGCAAGTAAGGAAAGGAATATATTGTTCAGTTTATTCAAATAATTTGTCAACATTGTTTCGATGGGACTACACCATGTGACGAATTTAGTGATAAAGGTTGCTTTGCAGACATGTCAGCCTTTGACCCTGACCCACTAACACTCGTGAAAGAGTTGTCAACATCACCGTCCAACTTCTGATGAGACATTAAATGCATGGATGAGACGTTACCAACCTATGAGTTTACTGCTTAGGGTTACTTTGCAGACATGTCAACTTTAATCCTGTCCCACACAACTTTAATTATAAATACAAGTCATGTGTTCTGATTTATTACATACCAACAACTTAACCATAAATATTGGTTTATATATCTCTATCTTTCGTCTATAATTACAACCAATTTGTTCTTTTCATTCCTCCATGTTTCTTCTTGTATTACACACCTAAATGGCTTTCGTATACGTCATTGTTCACTATGATGGATCAATGAATGAATGTCCTATTGAAGGAGTGACATTCACTTCTAGGGCACCAAAAGTAGTTGCCCTCAAATGGGGCATCACCATAGAAAGGATGAAAGAAGTTATCCTCAGAAAATTGTACAGGGAAGCACAAGAAAGGGTTGCAACGATGCACTTTCGTTATCCCACAAGGCTCGATGGAGGGGTAAGTCATTACATCGCCATTGAGATAACTGAGGATGATGACGTTGAGGCGTTGTTCGACATTTATGACTCTATTGAACTATAAACTGGACCCGAGCTGTATGTCACATTCCAAAGGTTTGCATCTTCCTCAACACAATCTCAACCCACATCTTTACCATCTTTTCACTATGAACAATCACAAGTTCCATCCTCATACGACCACCAATCACAACTGTTGTCCCACCAGACACCACACCCTCCAACATTAGACCTCAACGAACCCACCCGTCAACATCTTGGAGACTGGGAAGACCAAATCCAATCATATATCGAACTACTAAGTGGTCCATATGTCAATCTAAATGAACACCAAAACCAACAACACCTTGAAGAACCACCACAAGAGCACCAGGTTGTTGGTCTTCCTGATGAAGTCTTTGATCCTTTTAGTGAGGATGAAGATGATATCCTTGCAACTACAGATGATCATGAGACAGAAGATTTACATGTACAACAGACAAACAATGAACCACATCAACATAACTCAACTTATGTCCCACTTGAGCATTTTTTACACTTTTCAGTTGAACCAGCTGTATATGACCCAGAATTTGGCCATGCCTTTGATCGTGACACGATAGTCTATCCTCTAGGGACACTTTTTGTAGGACAGCGGTTCAATACAAAGGAAGAAACTCAAGATGTCATCAATCGTTTCCATATTGTCAACCATTGCACGTACAAGGTAGCATATTCAACTCAATCAAGACTTATAGTGCAATGTGTTCATAATGATTGTACATGGAGATGTCGAGCAATTTTACGTGCCAAGAATCAACACTGGGAAATTATGAAGTTGGAAGGTGTTTACACCTGTGTGTCCCCTATGATCTCACAAGACCACAACAAGCTGGGTTCTCGAATGATTGCACAGAGTATTCATGAAATCATTCAAGCCGACCTTTCCACACCAGTATCTACCATAATAGCTCACATGCAGTCAATGTTAAGATATACAGTCTCTTATAGGAAGGCATGGCTAGGAAAACAACTAGCCATAGAAAAGGTATATGGCAATTGGGAAGAGTCATACCAAAAATTGCCATCACTTCTAAATGCAATGAAACTTTATGTTCCTAGGTTTATTTGGAAAATGAAGACTCAACCTGCATATGAAGGTAACCAGTTGGATGTAGACCACATCATCTTTAAGAGGGTATTCTGGACATTCAAACCATGCATTGACGGTTTTAAATTTTGCAAGCTAGTGGTCCAAATTGATGGAACTTTCTTGTATGGGAAATATAGAGGGACACTATTGGTTGCAGTTGCGCAAGATGGCCGCAATAACATATTACCAATTGCATTTGCCATTGTAGAGGGTGAAACAGCTGAGGCTTGGTTCTTTTTCTTGCAGAATCTACGAAGATATGTCACTTCGCAAGAGGGCATCTGTCTTATTTCTGATCCCCACGAATCAATAAAGAGTGCATATTCTAGAGAAGGTAGTGGTTGGAACAACAATAATTCTATTCATGTCTACTGCATTCGACACATAGCATAAAACTTCATGAGACGATTTAGAAATACAACACTCAAGAAGGATGTTGTCAACATGGGTTTGTGTCTTTATCTGTTAACTCAAACAACTCTTTCAATTTTTTATTTTTTTTTCAATTTTATTAATTAACTCAATTTGGAACAAATAATTACAGCATATGGAATGATAGAGCCACGCTTTTTTTACTACTACAACATAGTTAGAGAGGAAAATCCCGAGGCTACTCAATGGTTAGATGATATCCCAAGAGAGAAGTGGACTCTTGCATGGGACAACGGTCAGCGATGGGGACATATGACAACCAATCTAGCTGAGTCAATTAACTCTGTCTTGAAGAAAACAAGAAACCTTCCAATTTCTTCAATGGTGATGGCAACATACACCCGTTGTAACAAATTCTTCACAGAAAGAAGCAGACAAGTGGAAGCCATGATGACTGCCGGACATGTATACTCTGAAGTTGCTGCAAAAGCATTGGAGGATACACAATCAAAGGCGAACACTCATACAGTCCTTTCGTTTGACAGAATGAGCACTCGAGTTTTGGTAGAAGAGAGACAAAATCCAAGAGAAGTACGACCACTAGGTCGATTTGCAATTCGCTTGGATGAATTGTGGTGTGACTATGAAAAATTTCAAAAACTACACCTACCATGCTCCCATGTGCTTGCTGCATGCAAATATGCACACCACGATTTTGGTATGTACATCTCACCTGTCTACACCTTGGAACAAGTCTCTCATGTATACGAAGCTTATTTGGTGAACTCAGAAACGAAGACTACTGACATGCTTACACTGGTCAAATATTATGTCCAAGTCCAGACATGAAAAGAACATCAAAAGAAAGGCCTAAGTCAAGTCGCATAAGGACTGAAATGGACATGAGGGAACAACATGGTCGATCTAAAAAATATTCATATTGTCAAACACCAGGACAAACAAAAAGAACATGTCCCAATATTGTTGAAGCATCCAGTTCTCGCCATTGATTGTGTTTCATTTAACACAAAGTATTTCATGTATAATTAACTAAAGTATTTAATGAATGTGTGTTTCTCATTTATTTCCTCTTTATGTTAAACATATACTGCATAATTTCAATAAATAAAAAAAATTAAGTATTCAACATAACAACATTTATTTTCTTTTTCCTACATCACTCTTCCATTATTTCTTTTCCTCACAACACACTTCTCAAAAATAGATTTCATACATTATGATTATCATCAACACCATAAAATTGATATTGGTATCAGAATTATTCAATTTTTTACTAAAAAGCAAAACTTTTACCTATTTTTAAATCTATAAATTACACCACCTATTTTTTTTTTTAACATTTTCAACCTCATTCCAAATTTTTAATTTATCAATAACAATAAACATTCACAAAATTTTAATATTTTTATTATCTTTAAATCAAATTAAATATAATTTAATTTTTTTATCTCACAACTAATTTTAAATTTATTTTCACCACTTTTAATTACATTTTTTAAAATATTATTTATATAGTCAAAATTTGATTTTAAAAAAATTATTTTCTCATACTTTATAATAAATATTTATATTATTTTTATATATTTTTATATCTTTCAAATAAAATATTCATACACAAATTAAAAATTTCTATAATTTAAAAAGAATATATAAAACTAAAAAAAAATTCAGAATTCGATTTTCAGGAACTCGAATTCTGATTGGGTTTAAGGTTAAGAATTGTAATTTTTCAGTTCAAGATTCCATTAATAAAGTATGTTATTTCGGTAAATAAAGATGTAAAAATTTCGCACTTTTTTACCTAGGGAGTAAAGGAGAAAGCATGCATTAAAAACTGAGAAAGGTAGATAAAAGAGGTAATCACGAAGGTTCTATTTGATTCTAATACTCGACAGTACACGATGAGAAAATGATGCAAGAGAAGTGCATGTTTGAATCAGCTAATTTTCACTCATTTGTGAGCGAAGAATATGAGGAAAAGACCTCGCATACGTGTAAATATGTGTAAGGAAAGCAAACTGACAATAAATAAATGATTATTTTAAACTTTATTATATAATAAAATAATAATAATAATAATAATTGATTATAGTTTTATACATACAATTATTATATAATATATTAATATATATATATATATATTAATTTATTATATAATTTAATAATAAATAGTATTTAAAAATATAAATATTAAATATTATATAATTTTTATAATAAAATTATTATGTAATAGTATTAGTAAAATAATTACTAATAATATAAATATAATTATAATTTAATAAAAATAAATATAAATATTTCAAATGAAAATAAATTATATAATAATAATTTTTTATTATAAAATAATAATAATAATAATATTTAAATTAAAATTATTTTTAAAAATTATAATTTTATATTTTAAAAAATTAATCAATATCAATCAATAAATTAATATATTTTATAATAAAATAAATTTTAATTTAAAGATAATGATGAAATTTAGTATTTTTATAAAATTATTATCAGTTACATTAAATAAATTCATATATTAAATATTTATTATAATTATTTTATTACTCACAAATGCGATACATATTTTATTATAATTATTTTATTACTCATAAATGCTCTGATAAATCTGTTGTAGTTGTTAAAGAAATCTTGCTTATCAGATTGGTTCTTTTCTAAATCTGTAATACATACAAGATTCTGAATCTGTGATTTTACAAAGAATTGAAACTTTGGCTGAATTGTTGTAATACTGCAGAATTTGTATTCTTGTTATGTGTTCTTGATATAACTGAATAATTTTATTTGCATTCTGAATATTTTTCAAATCTGTATTAATTGCTGGTGTTAGGAAACTTTATCAGATTTGTTAATATTGACTAAAATCAGTGTAGTGTTGTGTTAGGTGTTTCAATTTGTATTTTGTAATTTTGTTCCTCTCTGCTCTCATTCAAATTTGGAATTTTGTGTGATTCTTTTCTTAGTGTAATATTGCTCTACGAACTGTGTGAATTTGATCTGCTTAAAGTATTGTTATGAAATTATGCATCTGCATAATTGTGAATCTGTTGTGTTCTGTTTGAAAACTTCTATATGTCTGTACAACAAATTGATTCATTCGTGCCTTGAATCAATTTATTTCTTTACTGCACCTTATATCTTTAGCACCAACATTCATTAAAGTTTTTCAAATTGCGAAAACCATTTTCAAAGGTCTAAATTAATTAAAAATCTTTCAAAGTTCAATTCACCCCCCTCTTTGAACTCAGCCTAAAACGTTTTCAATATATATAAAAGAAAATTGATATGTATATTGCGGGTACACTCCATGTTAAGAGAACTCGATCACATTACTTTTATTTATATAAATATATTTGTTATGGTTGACTTTTCCTTTTTAATAATAAAAATAATAACGACATAAATACATATAATGTCACAAGTTTGTTTTCAGCTATGTAAGTTGGAATTCATTTTGACTAATAATGAGATTGCTCTCACATATTCAATTTGTGTTATGGTTTTTATTCGAAAGGAGCCTGATTTTCTTAAAGTAAAAAAAAAAATCATGAAGTTGTTAATAAAGATTGAAGAAAAATTTATTTATAAAAGATTTTTTTTATGCTTAAGTCATTAAGAATTAAAAAAATTATAGAATGTATGAGTATTAAAATAAATAAGAGAATTGGACAAGTATTTCCACTTAAATCAATCTTTATAAAATTTTATATGTCCATCTCCACTTAAGATAAGTAATATATATATATATATATATATATATATATATATATATATATATATATATATATATCTATATATAT